>APMI01013872.1_pt1 | contig 31935 bp, 38 predicted proteins | sample 667938 | NCBI WGS metagenome assembly APMI01 (sample SAMN01084076, study PRJNA167559) | wastewater metagenome | biome: Wastewater | place: Denmark: Ejby Moelle, Odense | collected 2011-11-28
CATGTGAAAAAATTGTACTTGTAAGACTTCAAACGAATTGAACAGGCAGGTGTTATAAAAAAAGGCACTGTAGTGGTGGGCGATAATATCATATTCCCAGGCTGCCCGGACTATTTGGCATATTTTCAGCAATGTCCTGATTATGACAGTACTCTATATCACGCTTATTTGGAATACACAAACGACCCAGATGCAGTTTTAGTTTCAGTAAAGAAATGATAATTCATAGCAATTAACGTTATTTAATTTACATGTTGCCTACACTTTTATGACGAGTTGTTATAATATGATAATAGCAAGTGCTACAACTTCTTTAATAAAAAATATAATCATAAATTGCTCTCGAGCGAGAAGCAGTTATTATAGATAAAATCATAGTTATCAGCTACCTTCTGACAGAAAAACAGCGAAAAGGACATAAAGATAAAGCGATGTTGAATAAAAATTATTAAAATTTGTTCTAAGCAACAGTCAGAAAGGCAATGTTGAAGATGTGATTAACAAGATAGATTAATTCTGTTTTCAGTCTCCCATGATGAATGTGGGGCCTGCTAAAGGGCAAATTATTTTAAAATAAGCATTCAAAAAAGAAACTGCGAAAATCTTAGAGCTTGGCGGTTACTGTGGATATTCAGCGCTTGTATTTGCCAATCAAATTAAAGGCAGATCAAATGCAATGATATACAGTTTGGAGCCAAACCTAAAATTTTTAAATATTGCAAAACAAATTCATAGACATGCAGGAATAACAGAACTTATCCAAATCCACAACCAAACAGCTGCAAATAGTATTTCACTTTTCAAATCAGAAGGCCCTTTTGATATCATTTTTATTGATCACCAGAAAGATCTGTACTTAAGCGATTTCAAATTGATTGAGAACAATGGTGGAATTCAGAAGGGGACAGTAGTAGTGGGCGACAACATTGTCTACCCAGGAGCACCTGAATACTTACAGCACTTCAAGGACAGTACTTAGTATAACAGTACCCTTTACCACAGCTATAATGGATATACAGACACACCTGATGCAGTTTTGATTTCAAATAAACTTTGAAAAATATTAAAATTTATTATGCAGTTATTATTGCTAACTAACTCAGGAAAATTTAACTGATTTATCGAGTTTGGTTGGTGATATTCCCATCTTCTGCATTTTGGCATTAGTCCGCTCAATGATGCCGCTCATTAAGCTCTCCATTTTTGAATATTACTATTTTTACAATTTTAGAACTCGTTTTTGAGTGTCCTAGCTTTTTCGGTATCTCTAACTGTACTATCTTTTCATATTTGAGCTGGCTCGGGAGGGACTATCTCCACTATGCCCCACACTACTTGATATATCAATGCTCGAATCAATGCCAAAATGATTTTCAAAATTGAACGAGTTGTCCCTATATTTTTCTATGTTCTCTAAACTGGCTATAGGCTAGTACTGTTTCGGTTTTTCTTCCAAAAGTTTACTATTTTTAGCTAACATTGGATTAAATGGATCAATTGATTGAAGTTTTCGAAGAAACCTAATTTGCTTTTGTTCTTTCTGCTTTGATCGTTATGATTTCGCTTCATGTTTATCTTGCCTTCTTTTCTAAATTGAGTTGTTTACTTCATGCACGAATTTACCATCTTGTGGCTTCAATTTGAATGAGTAGTTCAACTAATTTGCGTTTATACGAAAATCTTCTTTCTCTAAGCTATGGAAAGGATGATTCAAAATTTTGGTATTTTTAATATTTTCTATAATTTTTGCTTTGAGGAGCTCTGATCTGTTCTATTTTTACTTGTCAGGAAATAGCAGTGAAGCTACCCCATCCAAGACATTCATGAAACCATCTAGACTTAAATCTCGTGTGTGATCACAAAATTTAATATACATACCGTGCACTTTCTTCTTATCAGATCCGCTGTTGGGCATTAAACTGTACTAACGTAGGAAATGCACTAATTTTTGATAATTTATGCTCTGTGACTCATGCTAAATCCTCTCGAATGTTGCTTTCGCTCCTGTAAGATGGGTCTGTTTTGCGTAGAAATCAAAAACAGCTTTATAGTTGATTGAAGTCTTCTTGTTTGATGAGACTCTAGATTAAACTGTCTTAGTAGATTCTTCCATAACTGAATTACTTCTTCCCTTGTTTCCTGTCTTTAAGCTCTTTGCTTTATTAGACTCACTTGCTCTACTTCTCTGCTCTAATACTTTTATTTTCATTTAAAGTTCTTCTATCTTTTAATTTATCTATTTCTTCTCATGGTCTTAGTTTGTTTGATGCTGTTTTAACTTAAGCACTTCGATATCTCTTTGATACTCTTCAATTAAATTTGGAATTTATTAATCATCAATCTCGAATTAATTTCCTTCTTCTGGCAAATCCTTCAAATTTATATCATTAGTTTTCTTATTTTTTATCACTTCCTCTTGTTCAGTATTGTGAATTTATGCACCGACTATGATGCTTCCTCTGGCTACCTGCCCCTCCCCACTGTCTTCTATGTACACAATCTTCAACTGGGGTTATCGTTGTAGCCAAAATTCAAGTATATCGCTTATTTCATCGAATGTGAACTCAATGCGATAAAGGTAAAATTTTTTACTTTAGTCACTTTGAGTTATTCGATAGTAACTCTACAATAACTTCTACATCTATGTCGCATTTTCGTCTTATTCGAAAAAATCTCTACCGTTAAGCTAGAACCTGAAATCTTCTTTATCAAAGCCAGTCTGGATGAAATTAAATATCTTAGCGGCTTCAATTTTGCCAGATTTGCCCATGGACTCAAAAGTCTCCATCAGGTATTGATTATTTTTCTGCATGTATCGATTAACTAGTTCCATTAGTGGCAGGTTACCAAAATGTATCGCAATGAAGTCTAATATTATATTGCAACAATTTGTTGCTCAATTGTTAGTCAATTAACTAAATACATCAAATTATCATCAAAAGTAGAGAGAGGACTCGTCTAGAGTCTGTCTTATTGCTGTTTCTAGTTATTGTTTTCTCTATTTACTGTCTTTTAAGCCTTTGGTTTTAATTATGAAATTTATTTACTCCAATTTTTCAATTAGGTACTTGATATATGCATCACCAGCCACTTGCCGTACAGTCTTATGATCCTTGTTTAGAACATTTAAGTGACCGCCTTCAATAAAAATTCTAATTATGCATTCGATATTTTTATTTTCAACTGCAAGATGAAGAGGAGTTCGTCCATATATATCTTTGGCATGACAGTTTGCGCTATATTTTTGGGTCAATAAGCGACAAATATTCACGTGTCCTTATCTTGCAGCCCAATGCAGTCCTGTCATTTGCTGATCATCAACGTCAAAAGCTAATTCAGCATTGCATTGTAACAGGTTATCAACTTATTTATCACCTGATCGACACATGAGGAAAAAGTCCACACTGTTATAGAAATTATGAGACTTTTTAACTAATCCCTTATTTTTGATTATTTCTTTAAGAGACACATTTTTTTATTTCATTTGTTTTACTATTCTTTTGATTTCGCTTCTAAATCTCAGCTTGCGTTCGTACTGACTTCCTACGACCTTACTTTTATTTTAAGAGCGATCAGCACTTCTGTAATTTTAGACCATGGACTTATTTTTCCTTGATGCGTACATCGATCTTTCGACAAACTTACTCTCCTCGAGCACCCAGTCGCCAACATACCCTGGTTTCTGCTTGGGCATTTTAAATGGCACATCTGGCACAATCTAGTATGTGTATGGGATCTACTGTAAAACAGGTGGAGGCGCAGGCGGACCTGGGAAATATACTTTCAGTCTGCGTGGTAGTTCTCGAAAATGCAATGGTTATGGTTACGCTGCGATGTGCTCTTCATTTCTTAAAAAATCCTCATAGGGACTCATTTAATCAACTTATTTTGCCTTCTTTTTGTATGTCTGCCCTACAATCGATTATATCTGAATGTTCTTCTTGTTTTTCATGTTTCTTGTTTTTTTGTAATGATCAACTAGGACACTATGTATATCGTCAAGTTTCATGAGTTTAGTATAAATTTATTATAATAAATAGATAATTAATTTGATCAAAGAGTTAAACAATAAATTAATAAAACAATTAACAGGAGCTAAATTACTCAGTTCTCTTCTAAGTCCTCTCCATCTTAAACATCCATCCATTCCTATTATTCAGCACATCCTTATTCAGTATCGTCTCCTCCTTTTTTAATTTTTTTACTGAGTTCGTCTTTAAGTTATTTCATGGCTTAGCCAACTTATTCATCACTCATCTGTCCCTAAGGATATTCTGCTATGTAGTCTTTGCAAAGAGCATAATCGCCCATCTGATATGCACAGTATGCCAGCAAGTACACAGTCTATGGATCGTTATTTTGACATTCGTTTAATTTTTCAAGTAAATCGATACTATTTTTGAAATCGCCTATTTCCATGAACAATTTAGCACACTGTGTCACTAGCTCATCTTCATATTATTATTTTTCCTAAAGTACTGCAGTTTTGATAATCATTAGCTAATCGCGAGCCATATTGTTCTGATCTTTCTCGATGCAGCAGTTTGCTATTTGCAAATGAACATCCATGCATGTAGGATCTATTTATTTACCTTTCTGTAAGACTTAGGCGCACTTGGCTTCTACCTTCTAAAAAGGAACATTTGATAAGTCTGTCATACATACTTCAGCGATACTTGCATACGCTTGAGCGATGTCTCTTTTTATATCATGCTGCGATGCTGTTGTTAAAAAGGGATTGGACAGGCATTTGCTTGCTGCGGCTATACCTTTTTAGAAAATTATTATTGATTTTTCACCGCACTCAATTTCAGCTAGCTCAAAATATCGTTTATAGGTTCCTTTAGGATTGCTTTGGATTGAGTCCTAGAGCACTTTCTTTGCATCGTCAGGCTTGTCATTATGTTTCAGAATGTTGGCATAGCAGAGTACAACCATATCCTCATGTGGCTTCTTACCATACGCAAGTGAGTAATAAAACTATGCTTATTCATAGTCCATTTGGTTGTACTTCTCTTCACCCATCTCAAAAAGTTGCTCGAATGGCAGCTCGCTAATATCGTGACTATTCTTCATTGTTGATTAATTTATTATATTATACTTGGTTTTAGTAAACTGCATACAAATCATAGTTTAAGTTTTTGATTGTGAGCCTCAATTCGAGCTGGCACAAATTTCCATTTTCCATATGCTGATGGGTCATATCTAGGGACTATCTGACTATCTTAAGGAGCAATAGTCTTCTTGACGTAGGATGAGCCTGGCTTTACCAGCTTTAGATTAGGATCACTTTTATTGTAACTGATACGAAGAGTACTTGATTCGCTATCTCTTGATGTTTAAACTTTGCCTTTGCGGTCATAAACAAACTTTAAGAACATTTTACGGTCATTAATGCTAAACTATTTTTATTTCTAATTCGTGGGCAAATCACTATCCGTAATTTGAGTTTCGGCTAATTTTTCTCGCCGATCATAATCCCAAACTTCAAGCTTGAATAAGTTATGACTTTTCAATAATTCTAACTCAGCTGGGGCAGACTGATGGATAATCTGTAACCAATCGCGATCGATAACTTGGTAATTTTTACTACAATAGCTTTGATCTTCGGACTTTAGCAAACAGTATATGTAGGGCTGATAATTCTTGTCGAATTCTTTGTTAATTTTGATGGCGAAATCCAACACTGTTATTGTTTCCATAGAATAGTGTGAAATTTAAATTTTATAAATTTCTATTGCTTTATTATTTAGGCTTTTTGAATTTTTGCAAGTATATCATTTAGATATAAATGCAGAACGAGTAGAACTTAACGCAACAAGAGCAGTAGCTAATAAAAGACATAGCTGGCATTAGCATGTCTCTCAGTATATGCAAGGCTGTCTATCATGGCGATGTTAGAATTCTGTGCCATATGCCTTTCACATACTACCCCTATCTCATAAAGCTGGAAACTTATAACACTTTGAAAGAAGCTCATTACATTTGGCAAAAATTGTTCGTGAAAATATCGCACAACAGCTAATTTCTAACAAAGCTGGCTTAAAAATTTTGTCTTAATGACGAATACTTGTAAAAATTGCTAAACATATACAAAAAATCAAGCAAAGATGTCATTGGAATAGCCTGCACCAGAGTAGACTACATGGGAGACACAAATCCTGCATTAGTTTAGTATAATATCATGTCAGTTGGGCTAAATGCAATGAGTGATCGAGTTCAAACTTTGCATTCAGTTATGAATAAATATAAGTAACCTGTTGGCAGATATACTTACCCTTAATGTCATAATCAATAAGTATTATGCCGAGCTCTCATCAGTGCAGTCAATAGATCTGACCTCGCAAATGGCTTGATAATTATGATTGTGCACTAAAAATAGTTCAATTATGGAGACCACAATGCTTTCAGACTTTAATTATTGAAACAGGGCAAAATATCATCGACGTTTACCATGGATGAGCTCATCAACAAGATGGAATACAATGAAGAGACAAGAATTGCATCTGTCAATGGGAGAAACATTGCAGCCTTTTATTTTCGGACGGGTTATACAGCAAAGCATTTTCCTACATAGACCCATTGGAATCTAAGAGAAAAAATTGAGTTATCGAAGTCAATTAAATTTCCGTCTATTGACATGATCATGATAAACTCGAAAAGACTTCAAAGCGAACTAGCCAAGCCTGATATATTGAAACTATTTCTGAGTGAATACTAAACTAAGAAATTAGTGACACTTGCTGGTGAAATTCATGATTTTGACTCCAAAACTGAACAGGAAATCGAAGATCTGCTTCAAAAGACTAAAATATCTGATTATGTTTTGAAGCCAAATCGAGAAGGAGGAGGCAATAATTTCTTTGGAGAAAAAGCCTATCTCAAACTAAAATAGCTGAAAGAAGAGCATACTCATTTAGCAAATTATATTTTGATGAAGAAGATTAAATCTTAGTCTTATTCAACTCACTTTATAGTTGAGGAAAAACCAATTTACGTGTCCAAGGCGGTAGCATAATTCTCAACTCTCGGGTGCTTCATCTACAAAAACGGATAAATTCTACTCAACGAATTCGGAGGAACACTTGTGAGAGTAAAAAGAGAGGATTCGGATGAAGGCGGAATTGCAGTTGGGTTAGGTGCTATTTCTGGAGTGTGCATTGATAATTTTAATGGCTAGTGAGTAGACTGATCTGACAGATGATAACTGAATAAGTAGATATTTATTATGGCTATCAATGTAATAATCAGCTACTTTATTATCTTATTTTTAAGCTCAGAAACCAGTCAGAATGGAAAGGTAAATCCATACAAAGTTCTTATAGAGCAGCTACGACACTGACACTAACATTGAGTTTCAGTCTCATTTATTTATTATGGTCAATACGCGCAGTGGCAGCTCTAAAGGGACCTAACTTCTCAAAAAGATAAACGCCAGTACGTCAGTTAGCCTTGATAATAAAAAGACTCACTTTTACGTGTGCAACTTGTTCAGTAAAAAGGATAGATAGTCCAACTTTTTATAAATCAACAGATTAACCGATAATGGAGAAGATGTGAAGATAATTATTAGTGGTGGTGATGGCACTGTCTAGTGGGTTATTAATGAGAGCATCACGCATAAAGTTAATTTAGAAAAAGTTGTTTTCGGTGCACTTCCTATTGGTACAGGAAACGATTTTGCAAACAGTATCGGCTGGGGAAAGTTTAAGTTCTGGCCCTCGCAGAAAAAACTCGAAGATCTTGCACGACGTGCAATGAACAGCGAAATCGGGCATTACGACATTTGGGAATGTCGTGTAGAATGCCATCGATCAGGTTCCATAACGGAAATCAAAAATGGTAGATAATCCAAATTAAAACATAAAGTAATCAATAAGACATTTACGAATTATTTTGGAATAGGAACAGATGCTCAAATTACTTACTTAGCACAAAAAATAAATGCGAAAACAGTATTCTTAAAGAAGGTATCATATACACTCGCTTGGATCCGCAGCATTTGTATGAACAGCGGTAAGCTAATTAATAAAATTAAAAGTTTCACTCATAAGCCAGAGGAGCCAGAAGTGATGTACAGCGAGAAAAAATAGCTTGAGCTATCATACAACGCCACATATGATAGCGAATATTTAGGTGAGTCAAACATACCGATCGATGAAAATGATGCTTGTGTCACTTTCCTCAATTCAGCTTTTTCCATGGAACTACCGAACATTTGGAAGACTCCATATTTTGTAGGTGAGCCTAAAAATTATAGAGAAGAAAGTCCCAGTGATGGCCTGATTTAATTGGTCAGTTATAGAAACGAGTTGAGCATACTACTTGAAAGAGTGTTCCATATGGCGAAGAAGGTGTCTCAAGGTTCAGGCCCTTTCCTTATCAACTTCAAGTAACCAACAGCAGAAGAGACAACGCGAGAAGTTTACATCCACATAAATGGAGAGCCTTATAAAATTATGAACCCGATGTCGATGTAAGTCCGCAAGAGTAAAGAGATCCCATGCAGCAAGATTAGAGTACTTATGCTGAAACAGTGAAGTTTATATATAACTATTTTTGTCTCACAGTAATAAGTATATCATAAAATTCTGTGCGTGTATAGTTGTGAATTCATTTTGAGCGAAGTCTCCAGTACGCACTTTATTGTCTGCTTTTTGCTTGTCTGAGTTAGTAGTTCACTTAGTTTCAACCGATCTGGTACAGTAAATACTGTTGGTTTGGGCTTTTCGATTACTCTTAATTCATTTTCCTTACAATAAGCTTAAGAAACAAGAGACTATCTTGTACTTTTGTTTTGGCTCCCGCTTTCTCTGTTAATATTGTGAATGTCACTCTCTTTGAAGTGTCTGTTTTGCTTGTCATCGAATTTCATTTTATCAGATTTCTGGTAATCAATAGACTGACTTACCTTACGTTATGACTGCCTGGAAGTCTTCGCGTAGTAAAGTTTGATCTCTGTGTCACAGGCATCATCCTCAAGAAACTACTTCATCAGTTTGAGCTTGCAAATGTTGTTGTCAGTCAGTCGGTGTGCCATGATATCACGTGTGAAGTTATGATAAGCCACTGTGTCTTTAGACTGACTGCGGTCATGGATTTTAGGCAGCATAAAAATTAATATTAAAATAGTATAACTCAAAATAGTGAAAATAAATTATTCTCCATAGTATACCCATTAAAATTAATATCACTCCATGAAATGTATGCTAATGGTCAGTAATGTCCATAATTAAACTGGGGAGTAGTTAGCTCTCCAGGTTCTGACTTTTTGCGCCGGTAGCCCACTTCTTCTCCAGCATCATAGGGAGTGAGTCCAAATGAGACGTTGTTTTGATTATAATTGTTACTATTGTTTGAGGGCATTCTTTGAATATTGTACTGTTATGGTTGACAGTTTTGTTTCGATTGACCATTACTTTATTCACTACCATGTACGAAACAGTACCTAAGAACTGCTTAGTAGTGGAATGTGTCGACAGTCGGATTGCCAGCTACTCCTTATAACCCATCGAGATCATAACTACATAAATTTGATTGTACTTGAGAAGTTATTGAGGTGCGATAAGCTTGGGTTCCTTTGCAATGGAATACTCTTGAGCATAATTTTCGTCTCTGTCCACGCTATCCGCTGGGAACTCTGTTGCTCGTTGTGTTGCAACGAAAGCTGATTGGTTGTTCATGGGGACAAAATCATAGCCCTATGCCAAGAAGCTGACCTTTGACCTCGGCTGTTTGTTATGAGGACTGTTCTCGTAAGTCAATGGTGACACCGTGTTGGCAGATTGTCGAGGCGCATCTCCTACCGGCTTTTTCTTAGAGCTGCAGCACATGTCTCAGCAATAATTATATCCAATAATTGTTATTATCTTAACACTAACTATTTGTTTATTTATTTAAGTTTTTTAAGTGTTAAATTATTAATTAAACGAAGATCATTAATTATTTGCTTTGAATTTTTTATTAGATACGGCAGATTCAAATTTGATATAATATTTTAATAAACATTAAAGCTTAAAGTGAGATATAAAAGAAGAGTTGACTTTGCCGAATTTCTGCATTATTTACGCAATTATAATATTTCTGTTAAATTTTCTTTTAATTAAATAATTGTTGTAAACATTATTAATTTTCTATTGTAATTTAAGATTTATTTGATTTGGATTTGATGGTCAATTTTGTACCAATAAAAAACTGTTATTTGCAAAGTTTAGAGAGCTAATTTTTGTTACATTTGGGCAAAGATGTACAATGGAAATTTCTCTATTAATCTAAATTGTAAGATGGTTATGAACTACTAGGATAATTTTTCATTTTTAACATTTCACTGATACTTAATTTGTTAACTAATGGACCGGTATTGACAATAATTTTACAATCTAAAATAAATCTAATGAATTTGGGATTGTAGCAGAAGTCCTCAAATAAATTGATTTACTTTTTGTTATAAATATCATAAAAGAGTATCGAAAATGCAAACAAGAATCAAAAACAGAAAGGGATTGAAGGCAAAAGCAGACAGAACCATGCCGCTTTCTAGCTTACTCATCACCTGCGACAAACTTGATGACGATCTTAGTCGGTCTGATTCTCTCGCAAATGTTACAACCCAGACTCCAGTGGAGGAACTACTTAGCCTGGAGGTCATTGAAGAGGAAGATTACAACAGGCTCATGAATGTATACGATCGGGTATCCATGCCAGTGAGTTCTGAGCAGCAGATCGCCGATAGGATATCCAAGTAACTTACAGAGTATAACGCCTCTGATCTTCTCTATAAGACTGAAGCACCTCTATGGCACAGCTCACCATCAATAGAAATGTTACGTTCATACTGCCAGACCATCAGTGCCTTGAGCTGTCGCAACTTCCAGTGCTCATTGGTGGAGAGCAAGGAAGGTCAGTTGTTAGCTGTCCGCAAAATTACCAGCTCGGAGCTCATCCTTGTCCAAGCTGACCCTCTTGCACTAGAGTTCTTCGAAGATCGTCTAAAATTTTTAGACTCTCTTGACAGAAAATACTCGAATGGCTCAAGCAGCAACAAACTACTGGAACTATCCTCAGAGATCATCTACTTGTACCGCCAGTACCATCATATAAAGCAGAAGGTGGGCAAGAAAATAAAATTCATCAAGCAGGTGTCTGAGAAAACCCACATGCTAGAGAGCAGCACCAAATAGATCTTGAAACAGTTAAGAAACAACCGCAGGCATAGAACGCATTGAGGTGCTAAAAAATATTATTGATATTCTTATTCTTCTTATCTTTGCTGATAACTGCTTTATACAATGTCTTAGATATCACTTAACGTTTTCTAGAATATATAATTCATTTATTAATAAAGATATGGTATATAAAATTAATAGTAGGCCAGTCAAACAAAATCATCATTTTCGTCCATATCTAAGTCCCATGATGCTTGAGCTGCTTCCCCATCTTCCGCATCTTCGTACTCCTGGCAGTACGCCATAAACGCATTCTTTTTAGTTGCATCCTTGGGGGCTTCTTGTTTAGTAGGTGCAACGTAGTTGGTATCTTCATAGTCCTAGTAATCCTCCTCATAGTACTCTTCTTATTACTATTCGCCATTCAAGTACTCGAAGTCCTATTGATGGTTATTGCCTTGAGCTGGCTTCGCTTGAGACTAGACAGGAGTGCTCTGCATTTGCGCTAGTTATGCCTTGGTGACTAGTCCCTTCTTAAGTAGTATTTTATCGATAAATTTTAACAACTGGTTGTCCTTTATTTTGCCACTCACGAAATATAAGTGATGCTTAGTCTTAAGGTAATTAAGGACAGTATCTCTGCTCACCTTATTCCTTTTTAACACTGAGTCTAGTCGCATTTTGTGATGATAAAGTTTGCCAGTGTCCACGACCAGATACTCGATGACTAAATTAATTACTAGTTACTTATCATGGGCGGATCGAAATTAATAGCGAGCCGCTTAGGTGCAAAGTTATTGGAAATAGGCTTACGTAGTTATTTGCCTTTCACGTTTTTATTTTTAGCCTTGTTCATTGCAAGTCTGTTTTCGATTATTATTATATATTCATTCTTCAGTTACATAGGCAAATAGTAACCTATCAGACACACTACATTTATATTTATATTTATATTTAAATCATAAAATAAGAATTAATTGCAAATCCATATCAAATTTCCATTTATTAACTTATAGGATATTGGTATAGGTTAATAAAATATAATAATAACAATCCTACTAAGATATGAGCTATTCTCCTTTGCTAAACTCAATTATTGGAATTGATTTAATAAATAAGCATAAATTTAACTTAGTTAGATAAATAATAACATAATTTAACTTGAATCATGCAAGTACAAATTTCATATGCCTCCACAGTTGTAAAATACTGATTTTTATTTATTGTCCCAAATGGTTACTGTATTAGTATTATTCGTGTATTTAACTGAAGTCTCTTAAATGTTATGAAAATTTCATCATCTTTTAAAATTTACATATTGAGTCAAGAGTGTCCTACTTTTATTAGTTTCAGCTTTTTCGCGGAACTCGTCTGTTGACTTCAATATTTGAACTATTCGAGTCAGCTAATTTTAGGATAATTTTACTCGTCTTTTACAACAGACATACTCAAACTGTATACAACTACAAAAATATATTAATTTATGTCAATTTTTCCCTCCCTTTTGATGCAAGTTAATAAATGTAAAAAATTAAACTATGGAGCATCAAATTTTTAAAACAGTCATCTGATAAATACAATCCATCCAAAAAATCATTTACATTGTGAAAAAAACGGTTTTATTAGCTTATTAATTTGCGTAAAAGTTCAAATGTAGGTTTGTGAACATACATATTGAAATTAAACAAAGTAATAAAATAATGTTCTATGGCTTTCCTTAGTTATTATAAATTTGAAATATCATGATTTAAACCTATATTCAATTTAATACTAGAATTATGAAGAAAACAATCGTTTTCCTTCTCCTTTTAGCACTCATTGTCGCCCAAGAGCCGAAAGGACTTACCAAGGGAGTCAATGCCGCCGAAAAGAACATCGGAACCTGCGCCAAATACACCTCCGATAAAGAATCCTGCCTTGAATGTGTGCCCCACTATCATCTGTTCGAGGGTCAATGCTACATCGACATCCACGGATGCAGCCATTACGTGTTCGGAAACATCTGTAGGAAATGCGAGGCCGGTTTCATCCTGGTCAATAACGAATGCTGCGATAAGCATTGCATGGCTAAAATCTTCAAGAACTACGAAGTCGCTTCAGAGCAATCCGAGCTCTCTGAAGAGCAGAAGGTCGAGAGAAGAATCACTGAGGGATATGAGAAGACTGTGGAGTCACTCACTATCTTCAGATATCAGTTCGTTAAATTCGTCCTCCAATCCACTTCCAATCAAGTCTTGCAAGGCTATATCAGATACACCATTAAGATCCTTGCCAATGACAAGCCCTACAGATGCATTGCTGATTTCGAATCAGACACTAAGAAAGTCTTCGTCCTTGAGTTCAGACTTGAGAGCGAGATGAGCTCAATCAAAGAAAGCATCCTCAGTCAGCAAGATGTCGTTTCTAACGATGATGCCAGAGTTGCTCTTCAGTATGCCAGTGGAAAGTTCGGCCTTAGAACATACGGTGCCTCACTCGAAAGAGTCTCAGTTACCGTGTACAAGTATGGATCAGAGTTCAAACTTATTTATGTGGGTGCTGATTCTGCTATAATTATCCACGTTGTCGTCGCCATCGGCAACAAGAAGCAACTTCCTTACAGTCCATGGAGCGAAGAACGAAAAGATGTGCAAGCAATTAAGAGCTTTGTTCAGAAAAGTATGACTGTCGTCAAAATGAGAAATGTGCCCGATATGGAAGCCATTAAGCAAAAAGTTGGTGAGAGCAATAACATCAAAACCTCAGAAGTCGAAATCAAAACTATTGAGAAAGTTAGAGACAGCGTTTACAAATACACTTTTGTTAACGAACAGACCAAACAAGTCTTCGAATAGATTTCCAAAGTCGATCCTAAGACCAAAAAGGTTGAAGTCGTTGAGCACAAAGAAGTCATCAGCAAGGATGTTAAAAATATGAAACTCCCAGAATCACCTGAGAAGAAGATTATCTCAAAAGAGCAGGCACCTGAAGCCCCTGAAGTTAAGGAGACTATCAAGTATTTGGAAGAAGTTCAACCAAGCCTTGCTACTAAAGAAATAATTAACGCTGCAGTTGAGACTATCGGTGAGAACAAAAAGATCACTCTTATTCAGAAAAAGAATGATCAAGTCTCCAGAGTTGTTGTCATTCACAACGAAAGAACTGACGAGCGAAAACTTGTTGATGAAAGCCCAGTCATTACTACTCCTCCTGTTCAGACAGTTTACACCACTTCTCCTGAAGGAAAGCCAAAGATCATCACTACCGATGTTGAGAAATTCAAAAAGAATGATGATCAAGTCGAGAAAGTTATTAACACCATCGAGAACAAGCTTCCTTCAATCAATACTCAAAACATTGTGTCCTTCGAAAAGACTGAAGGAAACATGGTCAACACCTATCAAGTCGTTGTAAAAGGCGACAAGCCTGAGCAACCCAAACAGCAAGTCACAGTTGTACAAAACACTCAAACCAAGGATGTGAAAATCATTGATGTTGGAGAGATCCCCACTCCAGTTATTGTTGAGCCAATTAAGAGACAGCCAACCACCATCCCCACAACTGAGTACAAAGCTCCTGAAGTTAAATCAATTATCGAGGACTTCAAGACCACCAAGCCTGAACTCAAGGATACTGAGGTGACCATTAAGAAGGCAGAGGTTGAGGAGACTAAGTTCGTCAACCAATATACTTTGGTCGTTGAGACTAAAAAGGGTGAGACTATCACAATCAAGGCCAACAAACCCCATGATGAGAAGAAGCCTGAGATCACCAGCGTGAAGCCAGTTTATCAGAAACCAACTGAGCAAACCAAGCCAGTTGAGCCATCATATGTTTCAAAAGTGACTGTTGACGAGACAACAGGTGTCAAAACTACTACCACAACCAAGCCTGAGGACATTAAAACTGCTCAGGTTGTCCAGGTTTTGAATCAGGTTACCAACACTAAGACTGTGCCTAAAGTTGAGCAAATTCAGTCCGTTGTTAAACAAGAATACGAAAAAACTGTTGTTGAGACTGTGATCATCAGAGAAGAGAAGAAATACGTTCAAGTGACTGTTGAACAGAACAAGAAAACTGGTGAGGTTAAAAAAGTTGCTGAACAAGTTGTTGAGCCTAAGATTGAATAATCAAAGCCAGTCTTGCCAGTCATTCAGCAAACTAAAGTCTCAGATACTAACTTCGACCAAGTTGTGAAAGTCAACCCAGTTCTCAAGACTGTAACTGAAAAAGTCGTTGAATCCAAACCAGAATTCAAGCAACAAACTCCAGTTACCACTCAAATTGAACAAAGAGGTCCAGTCCAAGTTGTTACTATGGTTTATGAAAATAAAGTCACCAACGAAAAGCAAAGAGTGATTACCGAGTACAACTAGGAAACCAAGAAGACCGTTGTCAGGGAACAAACACCTCTTCCTAAAGTCATTGAGCCAGTCACTTTCGAGAAGAGCAAAACTCCATAAGGGGATGTGAAGGTTGTGTCAAACAAAGTTGAAGAAATCAAGAAAGAAGACAAACATATTACTAAGGTCATCGACCAAGTTTCTGAGAAAGTGCCTCTTGTAAAAGAGAATCCCATCAGATTCGAAGTTGTCTCCAACGATATATCCAATACTTATCAAATCACTGCTGTTGAACCCACAACCAAAGAAGTCGTAACCGTTAGCGTCAACTATAACAAGGAAACCAAGAAGGTTACTGTCAACGATATTCAATAACAACCCAAGCCTGAGACAGTTGTTCCACAACCAGTTGAAAGGCCCGTTGTTGTTTTAACTCCTGAGCAAGTCAAAACACCTACCCCAGAAGTTCAAAACGTTGTCTCGTTTGTCGGAAAGACTGTTGATGTTAAAGAAGTGAGAGAAATTAAACAAACCAAGAGCACTCTTACTACCAGCTACGAAGTTACCACTCAAACTCCACAAGGTGTTCAAACTGTGGTAGTTGTCTCAGACAATGCTAACCCCAAGGATGTTACTTTAATTGATGTGAAATCCGAGACTCCAGTTCAGCCTCAAACTCCTGTTCAGCCAGTTAGTGAAGCTCCAGTTCCTTCATATACTACTGTTATTGTTGACTCAGCCAACGTGAAGGACACCACAACTAATGACAAGACTGTGATGACCTCAAGCCAATGGCTCAAGCTCGTTTCTGAAGAAGCTGCCCGAAAGCAACCATTACTCAGTGGTCAAACTGTGACCTGCGAATCAGAGGATGTCTTCAAGAATGCTATCCAAGTCACTTATCTTGCCTCAGTCAACTCACAAGTAGTCTTAGTGTCAGGATTTGTCTGGACTGCCGATAACAGAGTCGAGGTTATTGAAGTTCCCCAAAGCGGAGAGAACGGACTGACTGCATCAAGATACACTTCATGCACCGAGAGAAGCAACAGTATCACAACTCTCACTAAAGAAACAATTCAGACTTTGTCAACTTCTGATGAAGATATCAAAACATTGGTTTCATATGTTACCTCTGAGTATCAACCAGACAGTATTGATAAGCTCGTTGTTGAGAAATTCGCTAGCAGCATCAAGTATGTGATCCTTGTCACCATCAACAAAGTCACTCAAAGAGTTGTTTTGGTCTACACAAGATCTACTAAGAAATTCATAGTGATTGAAAAACCAGAAGTGCTTAAAGCCACCAAACCAGTTGTCTTGGAGACCAAGGTTGAATCCGATGGATCTAAAATTACCACTTCTAACAGTGTTGAACAAGTGAAGACTGTTGATGAAAAGGTTGAGAAATTCTTGACTACATTGAAACAACAAGTTCCTATTCAGACTAGCGAAATCTCAAACATTGTTGTCAAGCAAAGTGTTAACACCAACGAATACACCATCACAACCAAGACTGAGAAAACAACAAGCGAAATTAAAGCAGTTTTCAAAAAGGATGATGATTCAGTTATTGTCACTCAAGTTAAAGAACAACCTAAGCCCTTGATCGCTCCTTTGGTTAGACCTAAAGTTGAAGTCCCTAAGGAGAAATACACTGAGCCTAAGATCCAAAAAGTTGTTGAAGAAATTAACAACAATAAAAACATTCCCAATATTAGAACAGAAGACATTACTGAAGTCAAGCAGACTAAGACTCCCACTTCAACCAATTATCAAGTTGTTACTGATAGCCCTAAAGGAAAGCAAACATTCACAGTAACTTAATCTTCAAAAGGCTAAGTGACCGTAATTGATTACAAGCCAGAAGTCAAGCCAGTGCAGCCTGTTGAGAAACAGCCAGTCAAGACTGAATACACAGTCAACCCAGTTTCTGGAATCGAAACCAAGACAACTAATGATGCTACTGTTATCAAGGATTCCAAGCCAGTTCAAAGTGTGATCACTAAATTAGTTGAGCAAAAAACAATTTCAAAGAATACTGAAGTCCTCTCAGCTGTTACTAAGACATCAGGAAGCACTGTTACCACTACAGTTGTCCTTAGATCACCTGAAAAGCCTGATGAAAATAAGGTCGTCGTTGCAGTTGTTGACAAAAAGAACGATAATAAAGTCACAATTGTTGCCGATAAGAAGGTTGATGTTACCGATCAGACTGAGCCAGTCACTGTTGATGATTAAGTTGTGCAAACTGTGTACACCACAACTGTCATTCAAAAAACTATTAAAGAAGATAAGACATTGAGAAACATCGTTGAGAAAGTCAGCCAAATCAACAAGGATATGAAGGATGTCACTCCAACTCAAGTCACCATGGACAGAATTGGCGATAAAGTCATCTCCACTGTCAGCTACGAGGGCAAGAAAGTCACCACTGTTGTACATGATGAGAAGACTGGATAAACCAAAGAAATCTCCACTGAGCCTATTCCAAAGGATGTTAAGCCACTTGTTTACGAAACTCAGAAGACTCCTGAAGGAACCGTCACCACAACTAACAGTGTTGATAAAATCCTCGAAGTTAACAAGAACTTCAACAGCATCATTTCTGAAATCAAACAAAGCATTCCCTCAATTCAGACTGAAAAGATTTAGGCTATTAAAATTGTGCAATCTGATATTCCCAATGCTCCACAGAAAATCATCGTTCTCTTCCAAAGCGAGAAAGAAAACGAGAAATCTCAAGTTGCCGTTGTCGATCAACCCGACCAAGGAAAGCCAGTCATCGTTGATGTTCAAACAATTCTTCCAGAAGATGACACCTCAGCTCCTGAGCCAATTCGCCCAGTCAAGCTCTCACCTCAAGAAATCAAGACTGAGAAAGTAGAAGATATTATCAAGACAAACATTAAATAGCTTCCATTCAAATAAGTCAAGAAAGTCACTGAGGTCCACACAGTTAAGACTGCCTACACAAAGGTTCTTGAAACCCACATCGAAGACACTAAAGGCGATAAATACATTGTTAAGACTGAGCAAGTTGGGAACAACGAGCCCACTGTCATTGACTATGTTAAAGTCCCAGAAGTCAAGAAACCTGAAGTTTTCACCATCACCTCAACAAATCCCAAGAATGGTATTGTTTCCACCTATACAAATGACCAGAAAGTGATGACTGACGAGAAAACTTTCAACAAGTGCGTTGATGCTTTGGAAAAACAAAAGCAATTGACTAAGAATGGATACACTGTTGATAGCGAAACTGTGAGCAGACTCCAAAGAAGTGTTGAACATCACATTAGATTCTACAATAAGGACTCCAGTGAAGCACTTGAGTACAGAGTGATCGTTGACAGCAGAACCGGCCAAATTTCAATTAACGAAGAAAACAAGCTCACCATTCAAAACAATCAAATTCCAACAATGCCAGCTGAGAAATCTTACTTGTAGATCCCTAAGTCTCAGCTACCTGATGCCATGAGCAAGTACTCATTCATTCAAAGTTCATTGGATGTGCTCAGAAAAGCTGACTACACATTCGACAGCAAGATCCCAGAATTAACTCAAGTCAAGCAATACAAGAGCATCAGTTCACAGAGCAGCACTGGATTCAATGCTGTAGAAGTAATCATGACCTTCCAGATCAGCTTCAGCGGCACTGTCAAAAAGACCAGAGTTGTGTTCTTAGGAGAAGAAAAACAAGCAGGTAAAGGTTACATGATGAAAATCATCGACATTACCACTCTCCCCGATGTCATCTCCAGTGTTGAGACTAAAGTCACAGTTGATGAGTTCAACAGAAAAACAACTTCCACCAATGATGTCAAGACTCTTGAGAAGAACAATCAAGAATACGTGAAAGTTGTTGATCGTATCCACGAAGACATTCCAAGCTTAAGCTCAGCTGAAGTTAGCTCAGTCGTCATTTCTGAGTTGAAGAATGCCAATCAATACACACTTTTGGTCAAGAAAGGAACTGAGACAATTGAAACCAGAGTCAGCTACAATAAGATTACTGGATAGTCTGTTATTTCTGACTTCAAAACTCAATCACCTAAATCTCAAGTTGAGAAAGTTCCAATTCGAGAGATCCAATCAATTGTGAGAGAAGTTCCAAAGGAAGAGCTTTCAAGCCCTGAATACATTACAATTCAACAGCAAATCACTGAAAGTCAAAAATTCCCAAGTGAGGTTACCATTAAGAGCGTTAAGGTTGAGCAAAGCCCCAAGGCTGATACTTATGTCATTAAGGTCACTGATGCAAATAATGTTGAGTCAACAGTCACTGCATTCAAGAACCCAACTACTCAAGAATACACAATTATGGCTGTTAAACCCACCGAGCCTGTTCAATCAACTCCTCAGGAACCAGTCAGAACTAAAGAGTCAAAGACTGAGGTTAAAATTGACTCAGTTACTGGATCTCAAGTTGTGACCACTAATGACGAGAAAGTTATTAAAGATACTCCCGTCATTCAAAGTGTCGTTAAGAAAGTAACTGAAGACAACACAGTTGAAAAGAACAGCAAAATTGTCAACGCTGTCACCAAAACATCAGAGAAGAACATCCAAACTACCTTCATTTTACAAGAGCCTAGCAAGCCCAACGAGCAAAAAGTGTTCATTGCTATTGCTGACAAGAAAGAACCAACTAAAGTTGAAGTCGTCAGTCAAGAGACAGTGCCAGTCCCAGAGACCACTGAAACCACTACTGATGAAACTGTTGAAGAAGTCACCCAGTAGATTGTTGAAGAGGTTGTTATCACTAAGACAATTTACAGCAGTGTCGTCAAGAAGAACACTCATCTTCAAAATATTGTTAAAGCTGTCGAGAACAAGATTCGTGAAGTGAAGAATGTTGAACCCACAAGAGTTGTCATGCAAGAAGTTGGAGACAAAACTATCTCAGAAGTGACTTATGATAACAGAAAAGTCACAGTCATCAGCAACAGCAACTAAGAAGTCATCAAGACTATTGAGGAGCCTCTACCTGAGAAAATTACTCCCGACACAGTTGAAACAACTACCACAAAGGACGGCGTTAAGACTGTTACAGCTTCAAGCCCCGAAACCATGCAAACTGTGGAGCCAGTCTTCAAGGATGTTCTCCCAGAAGTCGTCAAGCAAACTCCTCAGGATCAAATCAAGACTGTCGTTTCAACAACAACCAGCTTTGGACAAGTGTTCACTGTTGTTGCCCAGAAACCAGATGACTCTCAGCCTCAACAAACTACTTATTACTACAACAAAGAGACCAAAAAGGTGACCAACATGGGCACTGAAGAAATTCCAGTTGCACCTCAACCAGTTTCTGAGCCTGCTCCTTCTAAGCCTGTTCCTGAAACTAAGTGGACTACTTAAGAAGTCAAGCCAGTGATCAATGAAATCACCAAGACTGTGAGTCAATAAAAAGTAACAAAAGTTGAAGAGCTTAAGCCAACTCCCACAGTGAGATTCTATCAAGTGACTGTTGACACTCCTCAAGGCCCATAAGTGACCACAATGACTGTTGATAAAACCACAAAAGAAGTTCGCGTCATTGAGAAGAAATCAGAAGTCACAAGCCAGCCACAACAGCCTCAACAACCACAGCAACCACAACAGCCTCAGCCATCGACTACAAGCGTGACTGTGGATGAGACAACAGGAGTTAAGACAACTTCAACAACTGACTCATCAGTGATCAAGCAGGACAGCACAGTTCAGAAGATCCAAGATGCAGTAGTCAAGCAAGCTCCCGAATTAAAGAACTCGCAAATTGTATCATCAACCACAAAAGAATACGAGACCACCATTGAGAACAGAGTTGTGTTCAAGTTTGATACCACTTCCACCAGAGTTGTGTCAGTCGTCAACAAAAAGACTCAAGATATTAAGATCATCGATAAAGCTCCAGTGTCTGCCACTGAAGATGCACCCAGCGAAATTCAATTAACCAAGAATACCATCGATGAAGTCGCTGATAAAGATGACGTCTTAAGAAAAGCAATTAAGTTTGTTGACTCCAAGCTTCCCAAATTGAAAGGCACTAAGCCAAGTTCAGTCAGCTACGAAGAATTGCCCAACATCATCAGATACACTCTCATCTACAGTGTCAGCACCACCAACTACAGAGTTGTAGTGATCTACACCAAGACCACCAAATAATTCGAGCTTGTTGAACAGCCCTCAGAAGTGCAAGATGTGAAACCAGTTGTACTTGAACAAGAAACTACTCCATCTGGCAAGAAAGTTGTGTTCACTAATGATGTTGATTCTCTCACCAAGATCGACACTAACTATCAGCAGATGATCAAGGAACTCACCAAGGATTTCAAACTCACTCAAGATGATATCTCATCAGTGAAATCTACTCAGACTTCAACAGGCAACACTTACAGCATCATTACAACTAAAGGCACAGACACAAATCAAGTTGATGTGATTTACAACCAGGACACTAAGCAAGTAAAAGTACTTGATGTGGCAACTGTTCCTCAGAAACTCATCCAGCCAGCTCCAAGACCTACTACAACTGTTTCTAAAGTTGACTACAATAACGATGATATCACTCTCATCATTAAGAAGAGTGTCGAAGATTTCAATGTTCCATCGTTCACAGTTTCTCAAATTATCAAGATTGAGAAGTCAAAGACACCATTCGGATTCAACTATGTTATTGAAATTGATACCACTGACGGAAAAGCTGTTCTAATTGCCACCATTAGCACTGACAGGAAGGTCAATGTCGTCAGGTACAGAGCTCCTGCTGTTAAGCCACAACCCGCTGCTGAAGCACCCAGCAAGACCGAGTTTACTGTTGATTCAGTTACCGGATCTCAAGTTCAAAGCTCTAATGATATCAAAGTTATCAGAGATTCTCAAGCTGTTAGAACTGTTATGACCGAGCTTGTCAAATCTTCTACTGTTCCCAAAGACAGTGAAGTTGTTTCAATTGTTACCAAAACTCTTCCAAACACTATTCAATCTACTTTGGTTGTTAAGAGTGAGACAACATCAGAACAAACAGTTATTGTAACTGTCACAGACAAGAAAACAAACGAAGTCAAAGTAATTGCTCAGAAACCAGTTCCACAAGAACAAGTTGATCAACCAGAAATTACCAAGATCATTCCACAGACAGTCGTGACTGGAACCATTTACGATGAAGTCATTAAGAAAGATGTTCCACTTCAAAATGTGATTAAGCAAGTTAAAGACAATCATCCCGAAATCAAAGAACCAAAGCCAACCAAAGTTGTTGTCGACAAAGTTGGAGAAAAGACTGTCACTGAAGTTAATTACAAGAATGTCACTGTCACTGTTGTTACTGACTCCAAGACTGGTAAAGTTGAAGAAGTCTCATCATCACCTCTTCCCAAAGAGTCTGACAGAAAGCCAGTTGTTCTTGAACAAACCATTACTGATGATGGCGCCAAGATCGTGACATCAAACAAGATTGAACAAATCGAGAAAGTTGTTCCCAACGTGAGACCAGCCATTACTGAAGTCTCAAAGATCATTCCCATCAAGACTGAAGACATCAAAACAATTACTACTTCAGTTGATGAGAACACTTACACAGTGATCACAGTTGATCAGACCAACAAGGTCAAAGAAGTGACTTTCACTTATGAGCCCGAAAAGCCCAAGCCAGTCAAAGTCATTGATCTTCAAGAGTTCTCTGAGCCAGCTGCTCCTACCAAGCCTAAGGACATTGTCTATGAAACTGTTCCAGTTGAAGATAAACCTCAAATTACCAAGACTATTGAGAAGCTCAACAGAACCAACACCGTTGTTAAGAACGATGTTACTGAAGTCATCAAGGTCGAACGAGCTGTGACCAATTTCGTTGAGGAATACAAAGTCCAAGTCAGGACCAAGAACTCAGAAGTAGCCACAATTGTGATGGAAGTCAATCCTACCACTCAAGAAACCAACGTTGTGGATGTTATTAGATATGTTCCTCAGAAATAAGAGCCCAAGCCAATTGTCGTTGAAGAGAAAATTGAGCCTATTACTCAAACTCGTCAGACAGTCTTCCCCAATGTTGAAACATATAAACAAGATTAGACTTACAACAAAGTCACTGACTATTTGAAGACTGAAATCAGCAAAGGATACGAAATTGTCTCAGTCGTGAAACAAAACTACGGAGAGAACAAGGAAGTTAGTGTTTTGTTGAAGAGTGATAACAAATCACCTCAACAAGTTCAGCTTAACATCAACAACTTCAACGATGAAGTCACTGTCCTCCAAAAGAAGACCATTGTTTCACATGAATCTGATGAGAGCTCTATTTTAACTAAAGAACAACCTAAGCAAGTTGAGCTTAAACTTAACCCAGTTGATCAAGAGAAGTTCGAAATCATCAGCAAACTTACTAATGTGAAAGAAGAAGACAACTTCAAGACTGTTCCCGAAGTCAAGACCCTTGAAAAGAATGACTTGTTCAAGAAAGCTGACACTTACCTCAAAACTCAATATGAGTCAATTCTTCAACAATCAAACATTGTTCACGTCTCTACCAAGCAAACTCTTGATACTGAAGAATACAAAGTTTACTATGTGAACACTCAAAAGAATGACAAAGAAGTCTACGAAGCCAAAGTTAAGCTCAACCCCATCACTCAAAGCTTCGAAGTTAAAGATTTCAGCAAGGTTGGAGCTCAACCACTTAAGTCAAGCCTGAACGTTGGTGCTGACATCGCCTACGGTTATGAGCCACTTGATGATTTCTCAAACAATAAGAACATTCAATTCATTGTTGAAGAGGCTAAAAAGCACTACACCACTCTTACCAATGCAGTTATTCAATCTGTGGAAGTCCTCAGCCTCTGCAATGGAAGATTCAACTACAAGATATTCTTCAAGAGCGGCTTAGAAGTTGTGAAGTATATTGCCTACTTTGAAGAAGCCTTCAGAAGAGTCATCTTCCTTGCCGGTAAAGAATTCAGCTTCGGAGGAGGAAATTACGAAACTCTTTCAAAAGATTAATTGAACACTGAAGGATACTTCAAGAACATTAACCAATATCTCAAAGAAAAGAACCCTGAAATTGCTGAATCCTCAGATATTGTTAGTGTCGAAAGAGAAGACAGAGGAAGAGAATACGGATACAGAGTTATCTATGCCAACAAGAACGGCAAGACATTCCATGCCTCAACTAAGATCGATAAGGACTTGCTTAACATTGACACCGAATACTTCAATCAAATCATCGAAGTTCCAATCACTCAAGCCTCAGTTCAGCCCGCTTCATCTGAAGACTATGCAACCTTGAGAATTAATGATCTCGCCCACAACGCTAACTTCGAAAAAGTCCACAAGGAAATTTTGTCAAAGGAAGGCAGTTCATTACAAAATGCTCAGTTGGTGGGTGCTCAACAAAAGAGTGACATGTTCAAGATTTGGTACAGATTCTACTTCTTGATCAAGCAAGATTACTACAAGATTGAAGCCGAAATTGACTCAACCTCCAAAAAAGTGTCCATCATTTCTGATTTGGACAAAGTCAATACCGAAACCGGATTCGCTGTTGAGACAAGCAGTGCTGATGCTCAAGACATCATCAACTGGGCTCAAAACATGAACGCTGACTTGAAATCCGGAGTTATTGTTGAAGCATCAAGCAAGAAAGAAATATTTGGTAAAATCTACAAAGTCATCTTCAAACTTCAGACCAAATATCAAATTATCAGCGTATACAAGGAAGGAAAGGACTTGAAAGTTCTCAGCCAAAGTGAGACTACTTCCCTTGAATCAGCAACTCCATCAGTCCGAAGCTTCCCCAAGCCAAAGAAAGAAAAGGACGTCGTATTGAACAAACAATGAAGCACTAATTTGGCCCGATCTCATAATATAACTCTGTTTGAATGAGATTGAGCTTTTGATAAACATTACATTTCTCAATAAATCAATTACTTCTTTATTTAATTATCACATTATTTATTGATATTAATGATTTATACTATTATTATCGTAATTTATATCAAATGTACATAATCCCAAAATCCGAGAGAGAAGAACTCAAACAAATTATTCGGTTACATTATAACGAACGATAACAGTTTTTGGATCTAAGTATACTATTACTATAATTTATGGGGTCATGAAATTATGGACTTAGGCAGAAAATTACCAAAACTTATTCAACTCACTCAAATGAACCATTTGAAAGAGTTATGGCTGCGTAAATTCTATTTAATATCAGCTTATCGTAAAATTGGAGACTCTGGAGTCAATTTGTTAGCTGAAATGGCGCTACCTTCTCTTACTAAATTAGAATTATGTACACTTTATTTAATTCAGCATCTAACTCTATTACAAAAACAGGAGTTAGAAATATGAGGAGGAAGGCATGGCCTCACTTATCGTACTTGAATTTGAGTAGCAATAATATCGGTAACTAGGGAGTCAGATAGCTCTCGAAACTATAAGCTACTAGCCTTATTTAGCTATACATTGGGTCTAATTTTCTAAATGATGCTTGCTTGTTACACTTGAAACAGATTAATAATAAGCAGCCTAAAATAATAAGCCTATGTAATCATAGTTCGTAACTAAGTTTAAAACAGCATTAGCTATTGTGGAATCCTAACTCTAATTGACATGGGCTATCGTGATTAAATATGGCTAGGTATTTTTATAGTTATAAAGATAAAAATAACTCAAGCTAAACCATTAAAATCTTGTTTAAATAGCAAATCATCAATAAATTTATTAAGATATTGATAGATTGACTGCTGAATATATTTTTGATACTCTGATATTTACTTTATTTTTCTATTTTCTTTCACTGACTATATTATTCTATTCACAATATGAGCAAGCTAGACTAAAATGTGATAGAAATAAATAAAGTACTCAATGCAGTCGACGATGCCACAAACGGATACGATTTTTCTTTCGCACTGGCCAAAGCTAAATCATAATACAAATTTAAATGCTCAATTAGTGCTATATACCAACTGAGTCAATTACATGCTTTAGACAGTTTTGTAGTCAGCTGCTACCGAGTAGTCATGGCTCAATATCTTTTTCAGAAATTGTCTAAAAAACATAAAAATAAGAACAGTTAACAATAATTAGTGAAGGCTATCATCAAAATCAGAGAGTATGCTGCAGCTCAAAGTATTATACTTAAGCAGGAGTATTGCATAGTTATGGAGAAAATTAAATAAAGGAAAAGTTAAGAAATGGAATTTATTCTTTTTCTCATCTATTTTCTATTTAGAGATGCTTTGAACACATTTTGCACAAAATTCGAAATTTTAAAGTTATACTTCTCAGACTCTCTTTAAATTTAAAATGAAGAGCTGTAAAATATAGCTTGCGCTTGCATAAACTTGTAAATCACTGGTGTGAGCATCAGAGCAAATATTTACAAATGCTTAAAAAAAAAGTATTATAAAAATATTCAGCATCCAAAGAGACGCCATAGAAAAGCAAACACTGAATCTTAACTTACTCCATTTTTAAAAAGTTTGATTCCTTTCTACAAACACAGTCACAATGAATAAAAATAAAACAAAAGTAGATAAGTGCTTCTTACTGAAAAGCAGAAGGAGTTCAAACTTGAAATAGGAGCCATTTTTTAAAAGGATAATCGTGGACTTAGCCCAAAAAGTGATATATCTTGTGATCTGAAGAAAACATAAATCTCTATAAAGCCATCCAGCAGTACTGCTGTATTAACAGATTTTAAAAATTCATTGAAAAGTTCAAGATATCACTCTATGGGGAACTCAGATGCGTTCATGAAGAGTAGGAATCATTTCTGTACACCTACGGAGAAAAAAACAAAAGAAAACAATAATAACTATGTAAAAATGGAAAAATTGAACAAAATAGAAATTTTAAAGTCTAAAAATAAAGAAAATAGAAGGCAATTAGGTTTAAATTTAATGTCTACTAGTTTTAAAATGTTTTTTATGAAAAACGATAAGAAATCACCCTCTCGTGAAATTTAAAAATGCTCAGTTGCTGAGTGGCAGAAAAGAGTTATCTTTATGAAAAGCGAGCAAGGTATCGAAAAGGCGATGCTTGGCAAAATGTTTCGAAAAGGGAGAAAAGCAACTTATGGCAGCGAGTAATAATTCGACAAAATTGCAGATAATTTGTAAATGACTTACAAGAAGAATCCAAGAGTCATTACAAGACAAAAGAGTTAACGGGAGAGTATTACAAGATAAGGATTTTGTTAGTTTATCGATCAGAGAGAAGCTAATCAAATTGGTATCGTAAGGAGCATTGTAAACTTTGCCAATTCAACAGAATAGAAGAAACATAAAAAACTGTGCTGCAAAGAAATAAAAGATGAATACAGGTAGTTTAATAATAAAATGCAATAGTACTACTAATAATACATTGACGATAATAACTATATTTATAGGTTGCAAAAAGCGATCACCGGTACTAACAAATTTTGATATTACTAAGATTTTAACATGGAGATACATAAACATTAATAATATCATTGTCTGTTTTGATTATGCATGGTATTCTTAGCAATCATGTTACGGATACCGTCAAGGCCTGTTCCCATAAGCCCTCTAAATTATTTGCTCTTCTGCCTTTCATCGACAAGTCTCTTTTTAGCTTTTTCAGGGTTTTTATGTTAGATTATAATATCTTCCTTTTTTGTTAGTTCTTCACTTTTCTTTCGTAGATGAACCTTCTCCTAGTCTAAATATTTCCTCAATTCCTGAATAGTTTAAGAGTTACTTTCTTGAGCAGGACTCGAGATTTCTTTTTGTTTTTCTTGGAGGCTTCTGTCTTATCTTTAAGACCATTTACAATTTTGTTGAAAATTTACTGTTTGTGCTATAGACTTTTCGCTTTGTTTTTTAGGTTTACACTCTTAGCAAGTTGGTGCACTATACTTTTTTGACTCTTTGTAGAGCTTGACTATGTCCTTTTGTGACCTTATTGCTTATTCTTTTTTGCAATAGTTTTGTTTTTCTTGGCTAACTGAACGGGATGTTCAATGTCCATCTCCATATCCTCATCAGAGGAATCGTTTTTAATTTTACCCATCCTTGATTATAATATGAACAGATATTAATTATTATCAATTTTTATCAACATTAACAGTACTTTCCTGTGGATCTTTATCATAAATTTTATGCACCGGCACTGTATTTTCAGTAATCACTCTCCTCATTTATTCGATCTCAGCCTATAAACTTAAGATGTTGGCATTGTATTTCTAGATCATTCTCTTCGTTTTATGAAACTATTCAGATACAACTTCTTTCTCATCTTTTGTTGTGTTAACTTTACTGGAAAGCTATTTTACTGTTTACTCCAGTTTAGTTCTTTGTTGTCTTAACTATTACAGCTGTAGAATTTGCTTTTGGATATGACTTTCGCTGATTATTTTTTATCTCTGTAATTACTTCTTAGTATTCTTAAGTTCGGCTAACTCTTTGGTCTATCTATAGCATGTGTCACTCTCTTGCTTATGTCTGATCTCCATATTTTTCATCCGCTCGCTTGCATCTTTCTCCCAGTCTTCTGTTTTTATCCTTTGATGTTTTAGGTTCTCATACTATCTTTGAAGCTGGTTAGCTTCTCTACGAAGTTTTTGATTGACCGCCGAAGTTGTATCGTAGAGGATCTTCGCTTTCGATATTTTTGCGTGGAAGTCTCCAAGTACTTTTTTGTCGTTCATACTAATGAAAACCAATAAAATTAAAATCTTTGGTTAAAGATTTATTACGAATATTCATTTTATTGACTTGTACATTAATTAAACATTATATCTACATTTAGTTGTAAAACTGTTAAGATAGAATGTTTAAGTCCTAATTTATCATCTTTTATACCTAAATCATATAGTTTACGAATTTGACTAAAAATATAATATGAAATGATATTAAAGACAATAACTCGCGATGGTGAATCGACCAACCCTCCTGAAGACAGAAATAATAACCTCAATTTCATACTTTAGAACTAAAAGGGTTTATGTTAGTATCAAAACGTGACCTCAGTTTAAAAAGTATCCAATCCCAACATGACAACGATGGAGATCAAAGTAAGCAACAAGCTGTGCAAGCAAAATGGAGAGTATATGGAAAAAGTAACCCAGATTAAATTTAAAGACGAGATTGTTACAATTCGCGATCGCTACAGGTTTGTTAATCAGACTCAAACTGTCATACCTGATCAAAACCCTCATAAAAGAATACATCTATTTAAGAAACCGCTTCACTCAGAAGCCAAAAATGAAGAAAAGCGTAGGGTTACTAAAAATTTACCTAAAAATTTTATAAAGTCATTTCTGAACTATTTGGAATCAGTGAAGTAAGAGTAAAATGCAGAGTTATTAGACTGCAAAATTAAACTATTTTCTTCAAAGCAGAAGTACAATAACAGTTTCATTCAGTCTATTGTCGATGATCCCGACTTGTAATCGTATTTTATTGACTTTTTGAACAATCACGCCAAGGATTGGATTGAGAAGTCTAAAATAAGAGATAAAGATGTGCATTTGGAAGCCATTGAGGTATTTAAAAAATTATATCTGTCACGAAACAAAAAGAAGTAATAAAATATGTCACTGTTTGATTCCTTTTTATTTCCATACTCTGAGGAAAGTCAGGCAGTTTCATCCGGAATGAAGGAGAACAGCGAGAGTGATAAATAGTCGATCATCGCAAACTCTAGCAAACATGGAGACTCGTGCTAATAAATATGATAGAGTGTAAAATTTTTAAACTGATCATTCTCAATATTCTTACTTAGTCCACTTAAATCTCAAATTTATTGAAAACTCTACTTTTATTAGAATTTAACTTACTGCCATCCGTCCTCTCCGTTGATGACTTATATTTGCAGCCATTCCTCTTCGAATACAGTTAAAAATAGCTGCTTTAATTCATCTTTGTGTTTTGGTTTATCGCTTTAATTTTCGTATGCGCTTATAATTAACTCTATTTTTTATAAACAGCCCGAGTATATTTATTTCACTGCGGTTAGCTTGGACTGAGCTAGATCTAGAGCGCATCTTAATTGCACTTATAACTTTTCAGATTTATTTTTTTGGTCTAAGTACTGAAGATAACGACTGAGTCCAAATGAAGCTCCAATTACTAAAGGGTTGAATGTTCCAAAAAGTGTATTGATTTTAATAATGAAAGTTTTAGAAAATATAGTCTCAGTCAACGCTGATAAGACCTTATTGAAGATGTTTTTACCAGCATTGTTAGCAATTGTCTAAAATTTGCTTGCTTTTTTCTGCTTAAACACATAATCAGTCGCATAATCTTGACGAGGGACTATCGATGATTTCGCTGAAATTACAGAAAGATAAGGTAATCGAATTAGATCCTAGATAAGTTATAAGTATAGTTGCTGCAACCAGACACACTTGCCTAAATCGATGATAATTTGATACATTTCTTCTTCTTATTTAGGAAGTCTATCTAGTTATTTGATGCCCTGCTATACATTCTTCATGCCTCGACTATACATGCTCATTTCGTTTTCGATTCTCTAGATGAAAGTAGGTAAGTATTTCTTCTAGGACAATGCGTGAAACAGCTTAACGCAAGAATTCGATGTTTATATATTGTTCTAGGAGACTCTAGATACTTTTTTATATGCGAACTGTCTCCATAAAGTATAGGTGTGCTCAAGTATGGGAAAATTGCTTCTAGCGAGAGGCACGTTCTGTACGAAGTAACCGAGCGAGTCTTAGCATATGGATTAAATTGATGTGCTGATTTCATCATACTTGTTATTCTTTTATATCATTGACGTCTGCATTATAAATAAGTATAAATTATAACGTGAATGCATATCCAGCATCACCAGCGCTACTTCTTAGTTGAGATAAGCGTTAACAACTAAGTGGGTCGGTGGAGAGCCCGCGGAGACAGCATTAAATTATAATGGTGATTATTTGAAATATTTTTGATAAATCAGAATAAATATTAGTATTAAATTTGCCGATGGATGGCCACCGAAGCACCACGGTTTACTACACGTATATTAATATTTGATATTGTAGATTAACTTAAATTGGGGATCAGAATCAGGCAAGAGATATTTATTAAATCCTAGTTGATCTCGCTAATGCTAAGAAACTAGGCGGAGTAGCGTGGTGATCCCGACCCGCACGATGAGATGGAAAAAGCTACGAACTAGATCAAAACTTCGAAATCGGGCTCGCAATTTTAAAAAAATTACCCTAAAAACATTTTCATCCCCATCATAGAATATTTAGCAGACCTAGGTTTCAAAGATGACTACTAGCGCTGCGTTGGTACCCGAGAGGAGTTCTAGGGCAAGAACGTCGTTTCCCTTAGTTTGATTTACCAATTGTTGAGCGAGGAATGGTTTCACCGAAACGTCAACAAGCGACTTTTGGAAGCTAATATTTCGAACAAGATTTTGATGAACTCTAAAATTAAAAAGAAGTTGTTTCATCTCAAGGTAGCTAAAATCTTACTCGATTCTGAAGC
>APMI01004335.1_pt1 | contig 31934 bp, 26 predicted proteins | sample 667938 | NCBI WGS metagenome assembly APMI01 (sample SAMN01084076, study PRJNA167559) | wastewater metagenome | biome: Wastewater | place: Denmark: Ejby Moelle, Odense | collected 2011-11-28
GCCGGGGAAGTGGTAAGAAGCGCCACCACCTGAATAGCCGCCGCCGCCGCCGCCGCCGGCATTACCGCCACCGCCGCCACCGCCGTAGCCACCGTCAGAACCGGGAAGGCCAATGCAAGCTACACCGCCGGCACCGCCGTTAACAAATGCCTGGCCGGGAGAGGCGCAAGAGCCGTTGGCACCATCTGTAAGAAGGCCGCCGCCATTGCCACCATGTGGAAGATTGCCAGTTGCACCGTTGCCGGCTACACCACCATAGCCAATGTTAGAAGGATATGCAGGGCTATTACCATTTTGGCCGGTAGTGCCGGTAACAGCATCCATGCCAACAAGTGGCGCGCATATGTTACCACCACCGCCACCGGCTATGATAAGGGGAGTGTTGGTACTGGTAGTAACAAATGAACCGCCACCGCCGCCCGCACCGAACCAGGTGCCGCAAAACTGGTAGTTGGTCATGCCCTGGCCGCCAACGAGTATCTTAAGTGTGTTGCCGGGCGTCACCGTAACATCTCCGGTCATAATAGCGCCAAGACCACCACCATTTCCTCCCTGCGCACCTTTCGCTGTAATCGTTAGCGTGGTAACATTGGCAGGCACGGTATAGTTCTGCATACTACCGGTATAGTTGAATGTTTGAGCACCGCAGGGGTTGGTACCAACAGGTGCCACAAAGTTCACGATAGCTCCGCACGAATTCGGGTCATTAGACTGTGTAATATTCCCGGGACATGAGATAGCAGGACACTGCGCATGCACGACATTCGCAATGTTCAGCGCAAATACCAGAGGTAATATTCGCGTTAACGAGAAAGTATTTTTAATTACCATTTCAAAAAAAATAGGTGAGTGAAAAATTATTATAAATATATGATGTTAAAGTAAACATTTTTTTCGTAATAGATAACAAATAAATCAGTTTTATTTTTCCCCATTAACATATTGTTTTTTACCTAAATGTCAATGCAGGTCCATAGGCTGGCTTTTGGCAAACTACCTAAGCAAACTGACGTTCCCGTGTTTTTTCAAATTGCTGCCATCTGCAAAAGTCACATCTATAACGTAGGCATAAACGTCTGATCCGGCGGGCGTGCCATTGACGGTGCCGTCCCAGCCTTTTGACATGCTGTCCGTTTCAAACACCTCATTGCCGTAACGATTATATATTCGCATAACGACTGTTTTTACGCCAAACCCACGCATATACAAGACGTCATTAAATCCGTCACCGTTTGGTGTGAATGCGGAAGGAACGTCCACTATTTTCAAAACATCGGCCACTAGTCCTTTGCACGCTCGTGAGCTGCAGCCTATTGTATCTGTAACGGTAAGGCATACCGTATACGTGCCTCCTACCTCGTATTGTTTCTCGGGATCTTTATCTGTGCTGTAGGTACTATCGCCAAAGTCCCAGCTATAAGATACGATGCCACCTTGCGAACGATCTGTAAAGTAGACGGGTTTGTTTTGTTTAGGCACAATGGGGTTGAACGAGAAGTCTGCGATCGTCCAGTAATGGAGGTTCACTACGTAGTTGAGTGTGTCGTGACAGCCTATCTGGTTGATGAGTACTGCCTGCACAGGGTTTGGCTCGTTCGCGCTGAAACTGTGTATAGCAGGGTTGTCGTCGGAGGTATCTGTACCATCACCATTGAATAACCATGTCATCCGTACGATAGTGTCTCCGCTTACATGGGTCGCTTTCACCATTGCAGACTTGCAATCGATAGTAGAATCAGATAAAGAGTAATTCATAGGCAGCGACAGATCGAGTACGGTAAATGTTGATGTGGCAGTACATGTATCTGCATCAGTTACGGTACAAGTATATGTCGTGGCGGATAAGCCTGTTGCTGTAGGCCCGGTTATGCTGCCCGGAGACCATGAATACGAGTAGGGTGCTGTTCCGCCTGTAACTGTAGCCGAAGCAGTAGCATCATGGTGTCCAAAACAGAGTATATCGGTATGTGTGGTGCTTACCGACAGCGGTGTCACCTGTATGATGTTTACCGTAACTGTAGCAACGCAGCTATCATTGTCGAGCAGGGTGCAAGTATAGCTTCCCGGGTTCAGCCCGGTGATAGATTGTGTTGTATCTCCGGTAGACCAGGAATAACGGTAAGGTCCTGTCCCGCCCGCGTGCAAGGCTGTTGCAGTACCTGTGAGATGATTACAATTCAGGTTGATCTGCGTGGAACTCGCTGTAAAAGGTGCCGGGACGGTGATTGCGAACGGTTGCGTTTCGGTACAGCCCACTGCATCGGTTACAGTACATACGTATGTGCCCAGCGGCAGGTTGTTTGCCGTAGGGCCATTACCGCCGATAGGCGCCCATGAATAGGTATAAGGGGCTGTACCCCCCGTTACTGAAACTGTTGCGGAGCCTGTGCTGTACGCGCATGCAATATTATGCTGGCTGCCTGTAATAATAATTGGTGAGGGTGGGGTAATAGTAATGGTTTGTATTACAGAACAACTGTCATTATCATAAACGGTGCAGGTATAGCTGCCCGCCACAAGATTGCCGATGGTAGCCGTAGTATCCCCGTTGGACCAGAAGAAATGGTAAGGCTGCGAACCGCCCGTCACATTCATGGTAAGTGTCCCTGTATTGGCACATTGTACGCCGTTTTGTACAATGGTTCCCGCAAGGTTAGCGGCGTTCAGGATATTGAATACATGAGTAGTATGGCAGCCGTGTGAATCATAAACATTACAGGTATAGTTGCCGGCTGCCAGGTTGGTGATGGTATCATTGGTGCTGTTCGTAGGTTGCCACAAGTAGGTATAAGGTGGGTAGCCGCCCGTTACGGTAACAGCAGCACTGCCTGTCGCGCTATTACAGCTTATGTTGCGCTGCCAGGGATTTATGATTATCTGACCCGGTTCAGTAACATGAAATATATGCTTGAAGGTGTCATTAATGGCATCTGTCATGTATAACGTATAAGTGCCTGCCGGGAGGTTGGAGACTGTGCTTGTGTTATAATTGCCCGGTACCCACAAATAAGTATACGGTGGCACACCACCATGCGGACTGGCAGATAACACACCATTGTTTGCACCGTAACATGTTACATTGGTTTGGTGCAAGACCGCGGTAAGGAAGGATGGAATCAGTTCTACATGTACATCATCGAAATAGTAGTAGGCATTTAATCCTGCGTTATTTGGGTTCACTGACACTACATTGGTTTGCGAGTTGGTGTGAAAGTTGCCGATGACAAGGAACCTGTATGCTGAGTCCGCATAAAATGAATCTTTTAACGTAACCCAGTTAGTGGTGTCGGTAATGATGCCATAGGGGGAATAGTCTATTTGCGGCAATACATTTATTTGTGTGGAAATATTGGTGTCGCCATAGCCATACTGGTGAAAGAATACGCCGAACCCATCGCATGCATACCGCTCGTTTTCCGCTCTTGACACGTGTATAGTTACCCTGTAAAAGCCACCCTGGCTTAGCCAATCCAGCTTGCCCTGCATGTATTCGCGGTAGTTCGCAGATGCATACATATAGCCGCCTGCGTAGGCGTTTCCGTTAAAAGCGGCTTGTGAGCCTACAAAATTGCCGGGGATCCCTACGTCTACTACATTGCAGCTATTAAAATAGTCGGTAGTCCCTGTTGTGGAACGCTGCCAATCCACGCAACGATAGTAATTGAGCTCGCTATAGCTGAACGGACAACTGACCATGGCGTCAAATCCAGGGTTGTGGACCTTGTTTTGTGCTGAAACTGCCCAGGGGGTAAGCAAGAGGCACAAGAAGAGGTACAGGTACTTCATGTCATGTGTGTAAGATGGTAAACAGTTCCTAAAACTAATAAATATTTTATTAAAATGATAAATTTTGCTATTTTATCTTAATAAAGAAATACTACCGTTAATTTGTTTGGCTGTGCCGTCAGTGAATGTGGCTTCAAGGGTATAAGCATGCACTTCGGCGGGTTGCGGGTGGCCTTTGTTTTCTATATTTTCACTGCGTCCTTGTACATCTGTTCTATGATCCGTACCACCTCGCGGCCTTCCCCGGCGGTTGTCATTATAGGCTGTCTGTTGCGTAGTACGTCCACTACGTTTTGTATTACTTTATCGTGATTGCTCATAGAGCCCTGGTACAGGCCATAGTCATTGGCCTTGGCGGTAATATTTATGTGGGGCAGGGTAGCGGCTTGTAGTTGCTGGTACTCTATGGTGTTCAGGTATTGGCCGCCTATTTTTACAGTCCCCTTCTCTGCAAATATGCTTATCGAGCCTTCCATATTGCGTTCGTAAGCGCAGGTAGTAAAATTGAAATTGATAATGGCGCCATTTGCTGCTTTCATTACAAAACTGCCGGTATCCTCAAGCTCTGTATTATGCTGGTGTGCGTAATTGTGCAGCCAGCCTTCCGCCTCGACTATTGTGCCATTTAGGTAATACAGTATGTCCACAAAATGGCTGAACTGTGTGAAGAGACAGCCCCCGTCCTTTTCTTTTGTGCCCCGCCAGTTGCCTTCGGCGTAGTAAGCATCACCCCGGTTCCAGAAGCAGTTCACCTGTATCATGAATATGTCTCCAAGTTCATTATTGGCGAGGAGTTTCTTTACAGCTTGTACAGGGGGGTTGTAACGGTTTTGTTTTACCGCAAATATGGTTTTGCCCGTTTCATTGGCGGCAGCTATCATGTTGTCGCACTCCGTTACGCTTAGGGCCATTGGCTTTTCCACAACGGTGTGCAGCCCGGCCTTTAGCCCCGCAAGGGTGTGTGGCTCGTGCAGGTAATTTGGAGTGCAGACGCATAAGACATCAGCGGTCTCTTTTTGCAGCATCTCATCAATACTGTTATAAAAGGCTACACCTTCCGGTACTTTCGCCTGTACCATAGCATTTACATCGCAAACAGCCAGTAGCTTTGCCTCGGGGTTGTGCATGATATGCTCTGCATGGCGACGGCCGATGTTACCAAAACCAACTATTGTGAAACGTACCGGTGTTAAAGTCAAAACTGAAATTTAATAGCCAAAAGTAGCTTGTAGTGGCTCAATATTCAAAAATGCTTATGTATAGTTTTATTGTTTAGGTAAGATCAAGTGCTTGTGGTTGGTCCGTACCGTCTGCTATATGCTGGAAACGGTATTATTTTCTATTATCACGATTCCCTCATCAGCCAGTTTGCGGAGGACCGTAATCACTTCTCCACGCATACTGGCCGGGAAGCCTTTCACAAGGCGTTCCAGCGCTATTGTTCCGCTGCTCTTTATTATACCGGGCAGCTCGTTGTAAAGCTTTTTTGTATCACTTGCCGTCTTTATTTTATTAGCAGCACACACATCGCAGTGTCCGCAGTCTTCTTTTTTATCTTCTCCAAAATAGTTCTTGAGTATCCTTTCTCTGCATATCCTGTCGTTTTGGAGGAAATATATCATTGCATCTGTTCTTGCTTCGTGCTGCTTTCGTAAAATAGCAATGCGTTGCATGTCAATAATTAAATGCCTGCTATCAACCCTGAAATGATGAAAGTATAATTGTGGCCCTTCGCTAGGTTTATTGTACTCCAGCACCTCCATTTTGTGCAGTGTTTGCAATATTTGTTCAAGCAGCACTTTGTCTAATTTCAACTGGTATGCCAGTGCCGAAATCCGGACTGTAGTGGGGTAGTGGAAGATAGTGCCATACAGGCGAAGCAAGCCAGTGGTCACATATCCAAGGTCTGGGTATGTAGCAGCTACCTGGTCCAGGGTATGCCTGTCGGTTATGAACTGTATGCTCGCCGGGTGAAACACTGCCTCGCTTATGGTCCACAAACCTTCCTGTGCCAATAGCCTTAATGCATAAGAGGCCGGTGAAATCTCCAGTTCGAACCTTTTACAAAAATCAGCAAGATCGAAAGAAAAATATCGGTCTGGCTGTGCACTAATGGGTATCTGCAGGTATTCATTTACCGACTGGTATACCTGCCGCAGGTATGCCTCTGCCGGGAACTGTATGGCAACGCTCTCCCTGAGCCGGTTGATATCGGCGGCATTATAAAGCAATAATGCTTTCGAAGGTTTGCCATCCCGTCCTGCGCGTCCTGCCTCCTGGTAGTATGCCTCGAGATGCTCTGGCGAATCATAATGCAGCACCATTCGCACATCGGCCTTGTCAATTCCCATACCAAATGCAGTAGTGGCCGCTATCGTCCGCACTTCATTCTGCATCCAGGCTATTTGTGCCGCTTCACGCTTGTCTTTGAGCATACCCGCATGGTAACTTGTTGCTGTAATGCCGTTTTGCTGTAATTGCCTTGCCAGCATTTCAGTCTGCTTCCGGCTACGGCAATAGATGATATTGCTGCCAATTCCAGGCAGGTTATCGCGTACATCCTTAGCCTTGTTCTCGCTATACTTTACCTCGTAAAAGAGGTTGCTGCGCTCTACGCTTTGGCGGAAAATAGCGGGGTTTTTCAGTTGGAGGCTGTTTGCAATGTCCTTCTGCACTTGGTCAGTTGCGGATGCAGTAAGTGCCAAAAAAGGTACATCGGGGAAAATGTTGCGTAGCTCCGCAATTTTCAGGTAGTCGGGCCTGAAATCCTGTCCCCATTGCGATATGCAGTGAGCCTCATCTACAGCTATGAGATTCAGGTTGAATGACGGCAGGTATTCTTTAAACAGCTCGGTCTGCAATCGTTCAGGCGACACATAAAGCAGTTTATAAGGGCCATATAGCATATTTTCTATGCATACCTTCACCTCGTGGTAGTTCATGCCTGCGTGTATACAGGCTGCCATGATATCGTGTTGCTTTAGCCTCGCTACCTGGTCCTGCATCAGTGCTATTAATGGTGATATGACTAATGTAAAGCCATCCCTTGCCAGCGCAGGTACCTGGTAGCATACCGATTTGCCCGCTCCTGTTGGCAGCAGGGCCATCGTATCCTTGTTTTGTAAAATGCTGGTAATTATTTCCTCCTGTAAAGGACGAAATGAATCATAAGCCCAATATTGCAGTAATATGTCAGCAGGAGCCATATTTGCCTATACCTCCCCGAATTTTTTATCCACAAATACAGGCTTTAAGCCCTGCAGCCAAAGTTGCTTTTTCACTTCGGGGTTGATCTCCAGTTCGCTTAACGAAAGGGAGGGTATCCAGATACATTCGTTATAATTGTTTGGCTCGTTGATCCTGAACAAGGCAGAAATGCCTAGCCTGTCCGGTAATATGCCTAGCAAAATGACCACTTTCGGTTTCAGATGATATTGAAGTTGATGCCATGCACTATCCTCACTATCAGCTAGTTGTACCACATTGTATTGTTCTTCAGTTAAAGCGCAAGCCTGCATCATTTTCTGCAGTTGTGTTGCTTCAGTAGAGCCTGGGCCATACATACTTGAAATGACCAATACCTTTTTAGGTGCCAGGGGGCCTGCTGTTTCGGAGAGGCTATCCCAAAAGGTATTCCATTCATCACTAATAATGTCAGTCTCAATTATTAAAGGGATATCTTTCATATGATTTGTGATATTACACTGAATTGTATCTGTGAGGGCTTAAGCGGAAAAATTTTTGTTTCTTTGCGAAAATAATTCATTCTTCTTTATTAGTCTTTCGTTTTTATGAGTGTTTCCGCCTTAGGTATTGCTGTTGAGAAAGTAGAAAAAAGCCGCATAAATGAATTAAACCCTGCAAATATCCAGTTTGGTAAGAGTTATTCCGACCATATGTTGGTAGCGGAATTTGAGCATGGTGAGTGGAAACAGCCCGTAATAAAGCCGTTTGCAAACCTTAGCCTTAGCCCTGCTACTACTTTTATGCACTACGGCCAGGCCATTTTTGAAGGCGTAAAAGCCTACAAAGACCCGCAGGGCAATCCCGTCATCTTTCGCCCCTATGATAACCTGAAACGTATGAATATCTCTGCGGAACGCATGGCTATGCCCGAAGTTCCTGAGGAAATATTCGTGGAAGGCATGAGGCAGCTTATTGAGCTGGACAAGGATTGGATACCGACCGCCGAGGGAACATCTCTTTACATCCGCCCGTTTATGATAGCAGTGGATGAGTTCATTGGTGTAAAACCGGCCGAGAAATTCCTGTTCATTATCATAACAAGCCCTGCTGGTCCGTATTACGCCAATCCTGTTTCTATTTACGTTCAGGACAAGTATGTTCGCGCTTTCCCGGGTGGAATAGGGTATACAAAAGCTGCCGGCAACTACGGTATGAGTATGTATCCAACCCTGCAGATCAGGAAAATGGGCTATGACCAGATATTGTGGACCGATGGGTTTGAACATAAGTACGTGCAGGAGATAGGCACCATGAATGTATTCTTTTCCATAGGCGACAAGGTTATTACTCCAAATATTACAGAAACCATATTGGCAGGCGTTACCCGCGATAGCGTTATTACCCTGCTGCGTGAGAAGGGCATGACTGTTGAAGAAAGGCCTCTAAGCATTGATGAGATAGAGGCTGCCTACAAGGAGGGCAACTTAAAGGAAGCCTTCGGTACAGGTACCGCAGCTTCGATCGCTCCCATAGCTAAACTTACTTATCATGACGATGAGATGCAGCTGCCGCCGGTAGCTGAATGGAAGGTATCAAACTGGTTGAAAGAAGAGCTGGCAGCCATCCGCTATGGCCGCAAAGAAGATATCCACGGCTGGGTATTCAGAGTATAACAACAATTTGCCCGATATTTAAAAGCCCCTGCAGACTATGCGGGGCTTTTTGCTAATAGCTCGTTAAGTGTTTTTAAAACAGCTGTTAAGAGGGTGGGTAAATTTTTATTAGAGATGATAGAAGCGGATATTGCAATACTATTACAATATCCCATGGACACAAAAGCAGTATTATCCAAAAGAAAGTTCAGGCTGGGCCTGGCAGTGATAGTTTCGATCACCGTAGCCTTGTTGCCGGTTTATATTGCTGCCATATTAAAGCTGATCCTTTGGCTTGTTGGCTAGCGCCTACTTCCTGGCAAGTTTCTTTATCATTTCTTTTTCCTGTTCTGTAAGGTTTTTAGGTACCGTTATTACTACTCTTACAAATGCATCACCATGTTGTTTTGGGTCTTCATATACAGGCATTCCCATTCCTTTCAGGCGGAACACTTTGTCGCTGTCGGTGCCGGCAGGTATATTCATTTGTAGTGTTTTATCCATTGTTTGCACCGCTATTTTACCTCCTAATATTGCTGTATAAGCATCAAGCGGCTGGTCAAAATACAGGTCATTTTCCCGGCGTTCAAAGCGGGGGTGGTTTTGTACATGTATGTTTATATAAAGATCACCGTTCTCGCCGCCATTCATTCCCGGGCCGCCCTTCCCCTTCATCCTAAGTACTTGTCCGTCCCTGATGCCGGGTTTAAGCTTTACCTTCAGTTTCTGGTCCCTCAGGTTCAGTTGGCGCTCTGTACCATGAAATGCTTCCTCCAGCGTAAGGTCGGTGCTCGATTCCAGGTCTTGCCCCCGCATACTACTGCTACGCCTGCTGCTCCTGCGTCCCCCTCCTCCAAAACTATCGCTGAAGAAAGTCTCGAAGAAATCTGAAAAATCCTGCTCATCCCCGCCAAATTGTTCAGCGCGGAAGCCGCCACCACCTTGTCTTCTGTTCCCGCCGGTATTAGCCTGCTGCTGGTATTGATTCCAATTCTCACCTAGTTCATCGTACTTTTTCCTCTTATCGGCATCTCCCAGTACATCATAAGCTTCACTTATTTCTTTGAATTTGTCCTCTGCCTGCTTGTTGCCGGGGTTCTTATCAGGATGGTATTTTAAAGCAAGCTTCCGGTACACCTTCTTGATCTCATCTTGTGTGGCTTTTTTATCTACGCCCAGTATTTTATAATAGTCTTTGTAATCCATAGTATATATGCCTGTACGGCTGCATAAAGTTATGCAAAAAAAATACCGGGGCTGTAAGCCCCGGTACTATTATAAAAAGTGGTCTATATTATTTTATCTCCATTTCCATTCTATGAAGCAATCGCTTGGAAAGCCATTGGTGCTTGGCGATGTATGATAAGGCCAATGGTTGGTGCAACGATAGTAACCCCTGCGGTAAACTACATCGTTCAACGTGCCTTTTGTGTACAGCCTTATACGGCCCGAAAAATCAAAACGCAGTTTCTGATACTCTTTCGAATCGTCAATAAAGTAGTAATCATGCCCGCTTTTTTTCCTCACCAGCTCAGAACTGAATTGGTCACTGGAAAAAAGATACCTTCCGTTTCTGTATTCAATAGTGAATTCTTTAACCGTGGTACCCCTCGGGTCGCTGTATAAACGATAAGTGTTTACAGAACCGTTTTGTTCCAGGTTGTTTAACTGTTGTGCGTAACCGGTAATGCCTGTAAATAAGCAAAATACAAAGATCGTAAGGTAGAGCGTTCTCATTTGTTGTGTCTTTAAAAATCGCGTTAAATTTATGAATAAAATTTAGCTGCAAGAATAAGTATTGGCGAAAGATAATTATAAAAAAATTACTGCGGTAGTGTTTGCGAAAAAAAATTGCGGTTGCAGCTTTTTCTTTATAAAAGAGCAGGCTTAGGCAGGAGTTTTTTTTGACGTTTTTTTAGGTCTTTTTTATCGCCCGGAAATTGCCTTTTGTGTTATCGTTAGTGACTTTCAAGACCGTTAAGCACTTTTGTTTCTAACCCTCAGCTTGCCTCTATCCTGTGGAAAAGATTAGCATTTCGGGTAAAATTTGACTGCTCTCATTTTTCTTGCTTCCTGGCTCATAAGGCACTTATCAATTTCACAAGGCCTGCCATTTGCGTATAATGGCATAGCGTTTGTGCTTTATTAGCCTATGAATTTGCGGGTATCTTTTCTACCTTTCGGCATAAGATCTGTAACCCGCACCTCTTTAAATTATCTTTTATTTTATCTGTTTTTAACTACTTGCAAAATATTTGTATTTTAAAATACTTCATAAGACGCCCCTGTCAGTGAAATACCTCGTCAAGATGTATTTGACAGGCATAGCTTTTTTTACTTTTTTCCGCCTGCTTTTTCTATTCGTTAATCGTGCAGTTCTTGAAACTATAAGGCCCGGGAAGGGCATATGGTTGAGTACTTTTTTAATGGGCCTCAGGTACGATACCGTGATTAGTTGCTATATTCTGGTACTGCCGGGAATACTTTTGCTTACAGCCGACATTACTAAATATTCGAACGGGCGGGCTTTAAGACCGCTCCATTATTTCATTTGCAGCCTGTACCTCGCCGCCTTCCTGGCCTGCGCTGCTGATATCCCCTTTTTCCTTAGCTTCAACTCCCGCCTGAACGTAACCATCCTCAATTGGTCTGATTCGCCAATGTTTATGCTTAAGATGGTGCTGGAAGAAAAGAGCTTTCTTGCCTACCTGCTGCTTTTTATTTTGATTGCCATAGCCTACCTGGCGACGGTAAGGAAGATATATTTGCGCAACCGGGCAGACATCAGGTGGGAACCACCGGCCCGAAAACGTGCCCACAGGACGGGTTTCCTGGCTGTTTTCCTTTTTGCAGGATGTATGGTGCTGGGCATTAGGGGGCGAACTGAGCAAAAGACACCGATCAATACCGGAACCGCATATTTCTGTGAGTACGAACTGCTGAACAATGCAGCCCTTAATCCTGTGTTCACCTTCATTTACAGCTATATCGAAATTCGCAAGCCTGAAAACAAAACCTTGCATTTGATGGATGACGGGGCAGCAATAGCGCTTGCCAGGCAATATCTAGGAATAACCGGCACAAATTCAGCCGCTCCTTTGGCGCGTGAGGTAGTAGATACAATGAAGCAGGAAAAGTATAACGTGGTGCTGGTGCTTATGGAGAGCATGGCGGCATTTTACATGGATCGTTTTGCCCATACCGCCGACCTGACACCGAACCTCGACACACTAGCTGCAAGGGGCTACAGCTTTGATAACTTTTACTCGGCCGGACTGCACACCTTTAATGGCATATTTTCCACCCTCTACGCTTACCCTGCACTTATGGCGAGGCATACCATGTATATCGATCCGATACCTCATTATACAGGGCTTCCCTACTTAATGAAGCAGCAAGGTTATAAAACGATCTATTTTACCACGCACGATGACCAGTTCGACAATGTAGGTGGCTTTCTACGGGCAAATTACGTCGACCGTATCGTATCCCAGGCTGACTACCCCTCGTCCGAAGTCATCAATGCACTTGGAGTGCCCGACCATTTTATGTTTAACTACGCATTGCCGATCCTGAATGATTATCACCGGCAGGGCCGGCCTTTCTTTGCTACCTTAATGACAGTGTCTAATCATCCGCCCTATGAAGTGCCTGGCGATATTTCCTTTAAAGCAAAGCACACTGATATAAACAGCGGATGCGTGGAATATGCGGATTGGTCGATAGGGCAGTTTATGAAACAAGCGGCAAAACAAGCCTGGTTTCCCCATACCATATTTGTTTTCCTTGGTGACCATGGCGCATGGGCTAACGACCCATACGGCGACCTGCATCGCGAGTTGAATCATATACCCTGCATCATTTATTCACCGGTGCTAAAGGATGCTCCCAGGATTTTTAATGAACCAGCCGGACAAATAGATATTTTCCCCACTTTAGCCGGACTGTTGCACTTTTCGTATAACAATAATACTGTGGGTATTGATCTACTGCACCAATCGCGGCCCTGGATATATTTTGGTTCGGACGATAAATTTGGGGTGCTTGGCCGGGGAAAATTGTATGTATGGTACAATAACGGCCGTGAAAACCTATTCGACCTGGCCAGCAAGGCGGAGATATTAGCCGTCAACCGCCCCTTAGCCGATAGTATGCGCGACTATGCCTTTGCAATGATGCAAACCAGCCAATGGATGTTGCGTAACGGCAAAACTGGCGCAGGTCAACAGGCACGCTAGTGGGTTTTACCCTTGAAAAATTAATTTTGTATCTTCGGCCCCGGTTAACAATATATAATACAACGGTTGTGGAGAAAAAATTCCAGTGGTCAGACGACATTGAGCCGCATAAGAAGCGCACAAAAGAAATAATTAGCAAGCATCCCGAGATCAGGCAACTGATAGGGCGCAACCCGTATACTATATTTGTAATATTGCTTTGCGTAGGTGTGCAGATCAGCGGGGCTGTATTGCTTAAAGATGCACCGTGGTGGGCTATCTTCCTTGCTGCATATTGTATTGGGGCTTTTGCCTGCCATACATTATTCGTTTGCATTCATGAGTGCGCGCACAATTTATTGTTTAAAAACCGCGATCTTAATACCATATCGGGCATGATCGCCAATCTGCCCCTGGTATTCCCAAGTTCGGTTTCCTTTCAAAAATATCACCTGAAGCATCACTCTTTCCAGGGGATTGAAGAATTGGATGCCGATATGCCTTTCCACTGGGAGGCAAGGCTTGTGGGCAGCTCAGTACTCGGCAAAGCGCTCTGGCTATTGTTTTACCCCGTATTTCAATTACTGCGTCCTTTGAGGCTGACTAAAGAGGTAGAGATATTCGATGGACGCACGCTCATCAATTGGATAGTGCAGTTCACTTTCATGGGCTTGATCATTTACTTCTTCGGCCTGAAGGCTACCATATTCCTTGTTGCCAGTTTCTTTTTCTCTATTGGCTTGCACCCTCTTGGGGCCCGCTGGATACAGGAACACTATTTAACGCATGGCGAACAGGAGACGAAAAGCTATTATGGGGTACTGAACCCCGTAAATCTCAATGTGGGCTACCATAACGAGCATCACGATTTCCCATCAGTGCCCTGGAATAAGCTGCCGAAGATCAAAAAGATCGCCGGCCCGTATTATAATACACTTGGTTACCACACTTCCTATACCGTGCTCTTATTCCAATTTCTTTTCAATAAGCAGCTCACTGTTTTCAGCCGTACAGCACGTAACAACCGTGGCGGGAGGGCAGTAGACAAAAAGAAATCAGCGGAACTTGCGGAGAACCCCGTAAGCTAGGGATATAATATACTTTTCCTTGACTAAGGCCTTTATTCCTTTACGAACTTCAAGGTTTGGAACTCTGTATTGTCAGCGGATGAAACGCTTAAAAAATACATTCCCGCAGGCAAAAACGAAACATCAATATTCGTAGGCCCGTTTAGATGCCGTGTCACCACTTTTGCACCCATCATTGTAGCGATCTTCAATTCATAACTGCCCCCGGCGCTTGGCGAAACATGCAGAACATTTGATACAGGGTTAGGGGCGATACTCACCGTATTACCGGCGACCAAATTGTTAACTTCTGTTCCGATACTGGGTATCAACGCAATATCATCGAAATACCCGTCGTTTTCGGTTCCCTGGTTGCGTATCGAAGTGAGCTGAATGCGTACGAAACGGGTGTTAGCCGGGGCAAGGAAATTTTTTATTATTTGCGTCCATTGGTTTGTCGATGATATGGTGTCGCTGTGCCAGGTATACAGCACCTGTAGCTTACTTGCATCAAGGCATTGGATCGTTACCGTTGTTCGGTCGGCAGGCGCGGCTTCATTCTTAGATTGTGCCCAGGCCGACAATAAAAAATGCTGAAGAGAGGCATCAATGTTTGTTGAATAACCAGTTACATTTACATCTTGCTGCAATGTGCCAATTGCATCTGCACCTTCGTAAAATATATGTGTGCTGTCGTGGGCACTACTCGTATATCCTGTATGGTCGGTAGATTCCCAATTGCCGCTCACTATGACCCAGCTTTCAGGGATAATTGTAGTAGTGTCATAATATTCAGCACTGCCGTTTTGTACAAGATTTTGTCCATGGGACGATATGGAAGGGCTCAACAGTACAGCAAGGGCAGCGATTTTAAGTAGGTTTTTCATGGTGTTTCTTTTTTATGGTACCACCCCGGTCTTGTTGCGGGGACATAAAAGTCATTAAAAATTTATGCCAGTAACATGAACAATGATCTTTATTATTACAATATCGATTTTTTGGATACCTGTATCATTCCCCGGTTCGATTTCTGCCTGTACATTTGTCTCAAACAGGACATTATGAAAAAAGAACTTTCATCAATAGGGCTCGAAACTAAAGCCAGTGCTAAGCTTGCCGCTCAGCTGAATAATTTATTGGCTAACTACCAGATGTTTTATATCAATACCCGTGGGTATCATTGGAATATCAAGGGCGATAAATTTTTTGAATTGCACCTGAAATTCGAAGAACTATACAATAGCCTGCAGCTGAAAGTGGATGAGATCGCTGAACGCATATTGACATTGAGCCATACACCAATACACAGCTACGGTGCTTACCTCAAGGAGGCGGATGTTAAAGAGACATTAAATGTAAGTGAGGGCAAAAAAGCTGTGAAGCACATCCTTGATGCCTTTGCAACGATATTGCCGATACAAAGGGAGATACTCCGGTTTTCCGCAGAGGCAAATGACGAGGGTACTAATGCCTTGATGAGCACCTATATACAAGAGCAGGAAAAGCTGGTATGGATGTATTCTTCCTACTTAAGCTAATACCCCGCCGGGAATATCGATGTGGAATGTAGCGCCTTCTTTTTCCTTGCTCTCAAGTGATAACTTCCCATCATGTTCTTCTACCAGCTGCATGCAGATGCTTAGGCCCAGGCCATGCGATCTCTCGCCGTTAAGCCCTACGCGGCCGGCACGGCTAAAGCGGTCAAAAAGAAATGGCTGCAGTTCGAGGGGTATGCCAATACCATTGTCATTTACAGATATGCGTATCTTATCCTCCAGCTTTTTTAGCTCTATTGTGATGATGCCGTCTTTTGGAGTGAATTTAGTTGCATTATTGATAAGATTATTAAGTACCCGCCGCATCTTGTTGGGATGTATATAGGCATTTATGATCGAAAGTGGTTCATTGAACACAAGCGACTGCCCGTTTGGCATACGATGTTGCCACTCGATATGCAGGGACCTTAGCAGCTCGTTGAGGCATACTTCCGTTTTTTGCAGTTCTTTTTCATGCCCGCTTGCTATATCCACAAGGTCATGGATAATATGGTCAGCATCGCGCGCAGCATTAAGAATATGTGTGTAATATTCATGCCTTTCCTCCTCAGTAGTGCCGGCATCCTGGAGCAATTGTGTTACGCCTATTATATTGTTTAAAGGATTACGAAGGTCGTGTCCTACTACATTGATTATACTTTGCTGGTTGCTGTTGATAAGGCTGATCTCGCGGTTCTTCTGCTCCACCAGTTTCATTTGTAAAAAGTAGTTGTAGTGGTAAGAATAAATAACCCTGGAAACGGAAAAGAATATAACGACCAATACAGCCGCCAAAACATAGTTCTGGAAGAGACTCGCGGGATCAGTCTGGAAATACTGCAGGCCAAAGTAAAAAACACCAAGGGTTAGTAGCATAAGGACAACACTCTCCCATGCCTCAAGCACCCAAAGAACGCTAACGGTGAAAATGCCCATTAATAAAAATGCCATGGTATTCTTAGGATTGTTCTGGGCCAGGAAGGTTAGCCACATGCTGGCACTAAGCAATGACATAGCATAAGCAAGGCTAAAGAATTGCCTGAGCGCAGCAGCATATTTAAAGTTTACTTTTTTCAGAATAAAAAAAGAGAGATAATATAGTGCTGAAGCGCAGAGAAGAAAGGTGCCCGGCCTGTGTTTGGAATAATTGGGCACGATCGCGTCGTAATCAATAAAAAGCGTACTGCAAAGTATACTTGAACTAATGATAAGTGTTACTATAGATAGCACGCGCGCCGTAGCTACATTCTGTTCCACAGCAAATTTGCGGAACAAAGATGAGTAAGCTTTGTCTGGTGATCTGAAAAAATAGAATTGCATTACCCCCCTGGATTAATGGATACAAGATTAAGAATTTTTCAGGATATCGGGGGTAATTTTAAATCTATACTTTGTTTAAAATGATATAATAGGGCTGGTATTGCAGGTCTAAGTTATTATCAGTATTTTAATGCTGTAGAACGAGGCATAAAGAGCTATCCCACGAAAATACAAAACGCAAAAAATGCTTATGAGCAGGCAAACTCAATGGATAGTATATGTAGTTATTGCAGCTGTGCTGATAGTCTCGTTCTATAAACTGGTGAATGTGGCTTCCTCTGTTAGCTACCCTTATGGGGAAGAATACAGGATAGATGCCAGTGCCCAAAAAGTAATAGGAGCGATATATACATTCAAAAAATTACATCCTGAATATGCTGTGCCGGACAGTTTGCGAATGCCCGGGGGCAAAACAGGCCAACTGCTCGATGGGCCAAGGGGTAAAAGCGACTACTGGTACCATGCTTATTTTTACTACACAAGGGAAAACCAGGTGATAAAGACATGGATAAAGCCGATCGATTCGACTCACGCCACTTTTGCCTTTGATGCCGTAAATGATGGTTTGAAAATTGGGAACTGGCGGGGGGTTAACAAAGACTATAATGAGGCGGACGGAGAACGCATAAAAGACACCTTTGGGAAAAGGATACTCCGCGAAATTAAGGCCTTCGCCGAACAACATTGATTCGTTACTTCTCCTCAAAATCAATAAAGCCGCTGATCAGGTTTTGCAGTTGCTCCGCCGGCAATGCGAGCAGGTCTTCAGCGCCACTGCATAGGGTGCTAAGGTGTATACCTGAGCGTTCAATTGCGAAGGTAAATACAGATTGGTGTTCTAGCGATTCAAGGTCTATACGCACCTGGCCCCCCGGGCCTACACTAAGGCTATTGCCGCAGGGTACAAGGTTGATCGCAATACTTTCTGTTCCGGCATCCGGGTAGTCATCGTATACAATGGAGTCAATGTGAAGCCAGCAGGTTGTCCCGTCGGGCGATGACACCCGTATATTATCTCCCGTATGTGCACGGCGGTGAAGCACGTAACCATTATTATTGGTCAGTTCAAAGGATGTGTTAATAGCAGGGCTGTACTGTTTCCAGTTATTCACGCTTAATAAGCTGTTCTTGGCATAGACAAAAAGGTCTTCAGCATCCTCAACGGAGCTGCCTGTAATGCTGTACTTCAGGCTGTTGGCTATAGTTTTCGCCTGGCTTTCTGTTGTGTGATAGTATTCCATACCGGAATCGTTTAGAAAGTATACCGGAAATTTCGTGCCAAACTTTCAATTATGGTAAAAAAATTAAATAAAACTTTCGAAGACTGCGCCCGGCATGCGTCATTTTTTATATGATGGTCGCTCGGTTGTAGTTCTACAATAGTATTTTGTAACTTACCCCTCCCAAAAAAAGCAAGATGGCACAACTGATCAGAAAAGAAGATGCACTGGAATACCATGAGAAAGGAAGGCCTGGAAAGATAGAAGTAATACCCACAAAAGAAACTAAAACCCAAAGAGATCTTGCTCTGGCATATTCGCCGGGCGTAGCCGAACCTTGTAAAGAGATACACGACAACGTTGAAAATGTATATAAATACACTGCAAAAGGCAACCTGGTAGCTGTTATTAGTAATGGTACAGCTGTTTTAGGCCTTGGCGACATAGGTCCTGAAGCCTCGAAGCCCGTAATGGAGGGGAAGGGTTTACTCTTCAAGATTTTTGCCGATATAGATGTGTTTGATATCGAGCTGAATGTGAAAGGAGTAGAAGAATTTGTACAGGTTGTAAAAGCCCTGGAACCCACCTTCGGGGGTATCAATCTTGAGGATATTAAGGCCCCTGAATGTTTCGAGATAGAAAAAAGGCTCAAGGCGGAGATGAATATCCCCCTGATGCATGACGATCAGCATGGTACAGCGATAATATCGGGTGCAGCCTTGTTGAATGCCCTGGAACTGGTGGAAAAGAAAATTGGTGATGTGAAGTTTGTAGTAAGCGGCGCAGGGGCATCGGCTATTTCCTGCTGCAAAATATATATCGCATTGGGGGCGAACGTGAAAAACATCTTTATGTTCGACAGTAAAGGGCTCATAACTACATCGCGCCAGGACCTTGACGAGTACAAAGAGATGTTTGCCAAGGACGTCAATGATATGAGCCTTGGAGAAGCTATGAAAGGTGCTGATGTATTCATCGGCCTTTCGAAAGGTAATATTCTGAATGCTGAAATGATACAGGGTATGGCTAACAAGCCCATCGTTTTTGCACTCGCAAATCCTGATCCTGAGATACCTTAGATATCATGGCCACCGGCCGAAGCGACTATCCGAACCAGGTAAATAATGTCCTTGGTTTTCCCTTTATATTCAGGGGCGCGCTCGATGTAAGGGCTACGGCAATAAATGAAGAAATGAAGCTGGCTGCCGTAAAAGCATTAGCGGCACTTGCCAAAGAACCGGTACCCGATATTGTAAGCGCTGCCTACGATGAAACCAGGATGTTCTTCAGCCCCACTTACATCATCCCTAAGCCGATCGATCCACGTCTGCTAATGAAGGTATCGCCGGCAGTAGCAAAGGCCGCTATGGATAGCGGCGTGGCAAAACAACCCATAACAGATTGGGACGCTTACGAGGCTACGCTGTATCGCAGACTGGGCTCCGATGATAACATACTGCGCTTTACACTCAATAAAGCGAAGCAAAACCCTAAACGTGTAGTATTTGCCGATTCGGAAAATATCAAGATACTGAAGGCTGCACAGGTGGCGAAAGATGAAGGATTCTGCATTCCTATATTATTAGGCAATGAACGCAAGATCCGTGACATGATAACGGAGAACGGACTGCAATTGCCCAACGTTATGATCATAGACCCTAAAGACGATAATACGGAGAAGAAGCGTTGCGAATACGGTGAACTCTTTTTTGAAAAGCGTAAGCGCCGCGGCTTTAACATGTACGAGGCCCGCAAAATAATGAGGGAAAGGCCCTATTATGGAACCATGATGGTGGAGACCGGCGAGGCCGATGCTTTCATCTCGGGCCTTACAAGGCAGTACCCTGATACCCTGCGCCCTGCATTGGAGATCATTGGTACCGAAGAAGGTGTAAAGCGTGTGGCAGGTATGTATATAATGCTGACTAAAAAGGGGCCTCTCTTTTTTGCCGATACGACTGTGAATTTCAATCCTACTGAAGATGAATTGGTCGATATTACTTTGATGACTGCAAAGACGGTAGAACACTTTAATATCAAGCCGCGTATCGCTATGTTGTCCTACTCCAACTTCGGCAGTAGCTCATCGCCCGAGGCTATATTGGTGCGTAATGCGGCAGCAAAGGTAAAAGCCCTCCGGCCCGACCTGGTTATAGATGGTGAGATACAGGCCGGCCTTGCATTCAACAAGGACTTGCTAAGAGAAAATTATCCCTTCTCCGATCTTGTGAATGAGTCGCCGAATGTGCTGATATTCCCCAACCTTGCTGCTGGCAATATCGCTTATCACCTCTTGCAGGAGGTAGGCGGAGCAGAGGCTGTGGGGCCAATACTATTGGGTATGCGCAAGCCGGTGCATGTATTGCAGTTGGGTAGCAGTGTCCGCCAGATTGTGAATATGATAGCCATAGCCGTTGTGGATGCGCAGGCTAAAACGGGCAATAGCTAAAAACGGAGATCTCGGCAATGAAAATAGCAATTATCGGGGCGGGTGCGGCAGGCTGTTTCGCGGCTGCCAATATACCTGCACAGGCCGGTAACGAAGTTGTAGTGTTTGAGAAAACGAGCAAGGCGCTTCAAAAGGTAAAGGTATCGGGTGGGGGAAGGTGTAATGTTACACATGCCTGCTTCGACATCCCGGAGCTGATAACACGCTACCCAAGAGGCAAACAATTACTGCGCAAGACCCTGTACCAATTCAGCCCGCAAAACACGATCGATTGGTTCGAAAGCCGCGGGGTGAAACTGAAAGCAGAAGCAGACGGACGCATGTTCCCCGTTACCGACAATTCCCAAACTATCATTGATGCCATTTGGCAGGAAATGATGAAGCAGCAGGTACAGGTGCGCTATCACAAATCCGTAGAAAGAATAGAAAAAGCAGCGACCGGCTTTATCATTCATTTCGCAGATAAAAGCACATACGAAGCAGATAAAATACTGATCGCCTCAGGTGGTTTTCCTAAAATAGAACAGTATAAATGGATACAGGAATTAGGCTTTGAGGTACACGAACCCGTACCTTCACTATTCACTTTCAATATGCCTAAACACCCCATTACAGAGCTTATGGGCTTAAGCGTACCAGATGCCGGCGTAAAAATATCAGGAGCAAAGATCTCTGAACGCGGCCCCTTGCTTATTACCCATTGGGGCATGAGCGGCCCGGTGATACTACGCTGTTCTGCCTGGGCAGCCCGCGAACTCCACGAAAAGAATTACGATTTTCAGATAGTGGTGAATTGGCTGGGAGACGTAAGGGATGATGACATGCGCGAGCAGATACAATACCTCCGTAGGGAGCAAGGCAAGCAGTTGGTACAGCACAAAAACCCTTTCGATCTGCCAAGAAGACTTTGGGAATATCAATTGCAGCAGTGCGGGATAAAAGAGGAAACTCGTTGGGGCGAGCTGCCTGCCGCGCAGCAAAATAAATTAATTGAAAAACTACTGCGCGATATCTATCACATCAAAGGTAAGACAACCTTTAAAGAAGAGTTTGTAACCTGCGGTGGTGTGAGTACCTCCGAAGTAAACGCGCAAACAATGGAAAGCAAGCTGGTTCCCGGCTTATATTTTGCAGGCGAGATATTGGAAGCAGATGGCATCACAGGCGGTTATAACTTCCAGCACGCATGGAGCAGTGGCTGGATAGCCGCGCACTCTATGATCAGGCGGTAGCCAAATAATCCATCAACAGGAACATAATAGCATTCGCCGGTTTACAGTGCTGGGTGCCGCTGCGTACCGTAACTTCCGATTGAGCGAATTTCTTGCCCGATAATTCTCTTCCCTCATTACTGATCATATCCATCACCAGGTCCAGGTTGGCCTCGGGATGGAATTGCAAGCCCAGCACCTTGCCATTCAGCAGGAATCCCTGGTTAGTGCAAGCCTCGCTTTTAAAAATATGGATAGCGCCGTCAGGCAGATCGAATGTCTCGCCATGCCAGTGCAGAAAAGTTTGTGTATCGGGCAAAGTATGATAAAGAGGGTGGATGATGCCTGCCTTCACCATTTGAACAGGCCACCAGCCTATTTCTTTTTCCCTGTTAGGATACACTTTCTTGCCAAGGGCAGCCGCGATCAGCTGGGCACCCAGGCAGATGCCCAGTACTTTTTTATCAGCCGCTATGCAGGCCGCTATGAATTCTTTCTCCTCTTTCAGCCAGGGAAATTCTTCCTCATCGTTAACACTCAAAGGGCCACCTAATATAATAAGCATATCCAGGTTATCCACCGCGGGTAGCTTTTCATCGTTGTATAGATGGGTATAGGTCACTGCGTGCCCTTTTTCTTTTATCCAGTCTTTTATGCATCCCGGGTCTTCAAAAGAAACGTGTTGCAGGCAGTGTATGCGTAATGCACTCATAAAAATTATTTGTTTTACGCTAACCAAACCCTTGAAGGCTTGGCTAATGTGTATTATGGCATAGCTCTTCATTCAAATGAAGAAGTGTTGCCTTTAAGAAATGTTCTATTTTGTTTTTTTTTCTCCCAACCGATCCGGTGTGTAAATTGCTTGACCACACAATGCCGGCGGTTAATGTAATTCTTTGTTCTTCTTTAATTCCGGTGATTAATTCACAAAGAGACGCAGATACGTATCAGGAAATAAAGATGATTTTGTATTTGCAATATACGAAGCTTTCAGCTACTGTCCTTAAATATTAATCCCTTACATCTAAAACATCACGCAAAGCGTTACCCAGTACATTAAATGCATATACCAGTAACATAATGGCAATGCCGGGAATAATGGCCAGCAGAGGCCGGTTGGTGAGGATAAAATTGTAGTGCTCTTTGATCATCAATCCCCAGGATGGTTGTGGTGGTTGCACCCCGATCCCCAGGAAACTGAGCCCCGCTTCGATAAGTATGGCCGCAGCAAAATTGCTGGCCGCTATCACCATTAATGGTCCTGCTATATTGGGCAGTATATGGCGGAAGATGATGCGCATATCACCCAGTCCCAGTGCCTTTGCAGCAGTGATGTATTCCATCTCGCGCAGCACCAGTACCTGCCCGCGAATGAGACGTGCAGCACTTACCCACATGGTGAGTCCTATGGCAATAAATATTTCCCAAAAGCCTTTGCCGATAGTAAGTGTGATGGCAAACACCAGTAACAGGGTAGGAATCGACCACAGTATATTAATGATCCACATGACCATGTTATCTACGATACCGCCAAAATACCCGGCAAGCGACCCCAGGACAATACCTATCGTAATTGACAGAAATACCGCCACAAGCCCCACCGATATACTTACCCTTGCCCCGATAAGCAGCCGGGATAATATATCCCTTCCGTAACGATCAGTTCCCAGCCAGAAGGTATATTTCTTCAACTGGTGCTTTTCTATGTATTGCTGCTGTTCAGGCAAAGGTAATGTCCATTTGTCTTTAGATAACAACTGTTCTGTTGGGAATGATAGGGTATCAGATATGCCTTCGTCTATATAATGCTCAGCTACAAAAGTTCTTCCATTGAAATGATAAGCATTGATTGGAATCGCCCGGTAGTCCGACGGCGTACCATTGAACCATTGAAAAAAATGGCCCTCTTTTTCCTGTCCGGTAGCTTTAGGTATGAACAACAACTGCTTGCTGAATCCCGGCTGTCTTGCACCCAGTTCTATCACCATTCTGTTGGCATAGGGTGTAGCATCGGGTACGATTAGGTATGCGAAAATGGCCAGAAGGCAAGTGAGCCCTACGATGCATAATGCAAGCACAGCCGATGGCTTGCGCAGCAGCTTTTTTAATATAGGATCACTTTGTTGCCCGGGATCTTTGCTCATATTTCTGCTGCCTGCTTTTGCTGCACTTAGCTGCAATTTACTTCAGGTCATGCTCACTTATCAAATATACTAAACCTGTTACGGCTACAGCCCCAAGTTTTAGTTCGCGGTGGTTCACGTTCTCAAAAACATCATTATCGGTATGGTGCAGATCGAAATAGCGCTGCGGGTCGGGCAGCAAACCGGCGCTGGGTACTCCCGCTTTGGTAAGCGGACTGATATCTGCACCACCTTCCTTACGGTTGAAATCATAAACACCATAAGGCAGGAACAGGTTCTTATATTTCAGTACCTGTGCCTTTTTCTTATCGTTCATATCCAGTCCGAAGCCGCGGGGCGAAAACCCGCCCGCATCAGTTTCCAGCGCAAAGATGTGTTCTTCATTCCTTGCCTTGGCGGAATCCGCATAAGCCAGTCCGCCTTTCAATCCGTTCTCTTCATTCATGAACAACACAGCCCGGACAGTACATTTGGGCCTGATGCCCAAGGCCTTCAGCGTTCGTATCACTTCTATCGACTGCACGCAACCTGTACCATCATCATTGGCACCTTCGCCCACGTCCCATGAGTCGAGATGCCCGCCTACTACTACTATCTTTTCAGGGTGTTGAGAGCCCTTTATTTCACCTATAACATTATAAGAGCGCACCATGTCGGGCAGCATATGTGCTTCTGCGCTCAGGTAAGCTGTCACCTCGCCTTGTTTACATTTTTTTACCAGCCAGTCAGCACTGTAATTGCCTATGGCCACGGCAGGTATATGACGCTTGACCGTGTCAAAATAGCGCATCGCCCCGGTATGTGGGAAATCATCCTCGCCTGTGGAGACCGAGCGGATAATAACAGCCATCGCTCCCTTTGATGCAGCCAGGTTAGGTGCCAGCCAGCGGTACCTAACCGCATCGCCATAACCTTCAAATGTAAAGATGAGGTCTTGCTTAAAATGATAATCAAAGAAAATGATCTTATCCTTTATTTCATCTGCCGGCAGTTTATTGAACTCATCGAGGTCCTTCACCATAACGATGGGCGCGTCCCATGTTTCGCCACCGGTACCTTCTGTATTGCCTATAGATAACATAGACAGTTCCGTTTTTCGGCCGCCTTCTGCCTTCACATACAAATGCTCTTCACCCCGCACCCAATGCGGCACATCCACGGGCTGCAACCACACTTTATCCGCACCTGCTTCAAGCATAGCCTTCTCCCCCCATTTTACTGCTTTTACGGCCTGTGGCGATCCGCTTAGGCGGTTGCCCACTTTTTTACAGAGGACCCGCAGGTTGTCATAACAGGTGCCATGCAGCATTATCTCGTCGGATATATGCCGTAGCGTTAGCGAATCCTGGGCAAAAACATTTAGAGCTGTTACAGCAAGCAAAGCGGTGAGCAGGCGTGATTTCATTTTATAAAAATATAAAACCCCGGGTATTATTTTAATAGATTTTTGCACCAGCCGGGCGTTTTCCAGGTATAGCTCTGTTTTTATTACCTTTCATCTCCCCGGGATACTATGCCCCCGGTTTTTCTATACGCCCATAGGGCCAAATCCCTTATATTTACCATACTAAATAAGAAGCATGAAAAAAGTATTGACATTATCCGCTTTGGTTGCAGCCTCATTTCTATTGGTAAGATGCTCATCAACCAAGACAATTTCTAAAGCTGATGCCTCGCCAACAGCCATGGTGGCCGAAGCAAAGAAGTTTACCCCCGCGCAGATGGAACAGGGTAAAACCATTTGGCAGAGCCATTGTAACAAATGCCATAAGCTGTATGAGCCTCAATCGCATAGTGTGTCCAAATGGAATAATGTGTTGCCTCGTATGACAAGTCGCGCCCACCTTAATACCGATGAGGCCGCTAACGTAAGGGCTTACCTGATAGCTAATGCTACAGACATCAGCTAATAGCTTATAATGATAGGCTAATAGCATTGAATTAATATTGATGGGTGATATTTGCACAGGCTTTACCCTAACGGGCATGGCTATTTGACGAAAACAGAACAGATGAAAATAGGAATAGTATGTTACCCGACCTTTGGTGGCAGCGGTGTGCTGGCTACGGAGCTGGGTATGGCATTGTCTGCCAAAGGCCACGAGATTCATTTTATCACTTACCAGCAGCCCGTCAGGCTTAGTTTTCATCCCAATATTTATTACCACGAGGTCGCAGTACCCACATACCCGCTTTTCGATTATCCGCCCTACGAGACGGCCCTGGCCAGCACCATGGTTAATGTGATTTTGAACAATCAGCTCGACCTGTTGCATGTGCACTATGCTATCCCGCACGCCTCGGCAGCTTATTTTGCCCGCCAGATATTAAAAAAGCAAGGCAGGGACATACCTTTTATTACTACACTGCACGGCACAGATATTACGCTCGTAGGTAAAGATCAGACCTATGCGCCTGTAGTAACCTTCTCCATCAACGAATCCGATGCCATAACGGCCGTATCGAATAACCTCCGGGAAGAGACTTTCCGTTCATTCCCTATTGAAAAGGACATACATGTAATACCCAATTTCGTCGACATACAGCGCTTTCATCAGACAGATAAGGAGCACTTCAAAAAGATGCTTGCCCCGGCTGATGAACGTATCCTGGTGCATGTGTCTAACTTCAGGAAGGTAAAAAGGGTAGAGGATGTGATACGTGTGTTCGAGCAAGTACACGAGAAAATACCTTCAAAATTATTGATGATTGGTGATGGCCCGGAAAGGCAAAGCGCCGAAGAATTATGCCGCACCCTTCATATTTCCGATAACATTCGTTTCCTCGGCAAACAAGACCATATCAGCGAGATATTCAGCATCAGCGACCTGTTCCTCCTGCCATCGCAATATGAAAGCTTTGGTCTTTCCGCACTCGAGGCCATGGCCTGTGGTGTGCCGGTTATATCCACCAATGCAGGTGGCTTGCCGGAGATCAATGTGCAAGGTAAGACCGGCTTCCTAAGCGAGGTAGGTGATGTGCACGATATGACCGAAAAAGCCATTTATATGTTGGAGGATGACGCTCGTCTTGACCAATTCAAAGAAGCTGCTATTGAGCATGCACAGGGGTTTAGCAAGCAGCGCATCATACCCATGTACGAAGAGCTGTATGAGCAGGTTGTCACCGAATACAGCCGCAAAAAGCTCGCTGTACACAACTAGGATCATTTTTAAACTAGGTGAAATCCCACCGGGACTTAATGTGAATAGCCCCGGATGCGATCCGGGGTAATTGATTTAGTCACCGCACCAACCCCGTAGGGGTTGAATGTATTATCGCGTTATCAGGGGCTATATACTTATTTCGCTTCCTCCTGTAGTTCCTCCCAATACTCCGCAGCCCTGCGTGTATGCGGTATCACGATAGTGCCGCCCACGATATTGGCTACCGCAAATATCTCGTACATTTCATCCGTCTTTATCCCTTCATCATGGCATTTGCCCAGGTGGTACTTAATGCAATCATCGCAGCGTAGCACCATACTTGCCACTAGTCCCAGCATTTCTTTGGTGCGTGTTGGTAAGGCCCCCTCCGCATAAGTGTTGGTATCAAGATTAAACAAGCGGTTGATCACCTTGTTCTGTTTCCCAAGTATCACCCCGTTCATCTTTTCCCTGTATTCGTTAAATTCCTGTACTTTGTTCATAAAATATAGTTCAAAATTCAAAAGTGAAAAGCCAAAAAAATGTACTGTTAAATGTATGAACACTCATAAACATTGAATAATATTTCTTTTTGGCTTTTGAATTTTTACTTTTGGACTAGTCGTAATGCTCACTGTCAACACGCATTTTTGACTTTTGAATTTACTTAGTATGAAGCAAAATATATTCCGTAGAAAAACGGTCGAAAATATACTTAAGGAAGCAGCTGCGGGGCATACCGATGCCCACGGCCTTAGCAGTATGAATAAGGTGCTGGGCGTCCGCGACCTTACCTTCATGGGTATCGCTGCTATCGTGGGCGCGGGTATCTTTTCTACTATTGGTAAAGCCAGCTTCGATGGTGGTCCCGGTATTGTATTATTGTTTCTCTTTGTATCTGTGGCCTGCGGCTTCTCTGCACTTTGTTATGCCGAGTTTGCCAGCATGGTGCCCGTATCGGGTAGTGCTTATACTTATTCTTATGTTGCCTTTGGCGAGGTAATAGCCTGGATCATAGGCTGGGACCTCCTTATGGAATACGCCATAGGCAATATTGCAGTAGCAATATCATGGAGCGACTACTTCACATCCCTGCTCAATGGGTTTGGTATCCATATACCCGACTACCTCACCATGGATTACTGGACAGCCAAAGACATGCTCAGCCCGGAAGCCAAAGCTGCATGGCTAAATGCCCCGGCATTTGGGAATTTCAAGATCATCTGCGATCTCCCTGCATTTCTTATAACAGTTGTTATAACCTGGGTCATATACATCGGTATCAAAGAGTCCAAACGTAGTACCAATGCAATGGTGATACTTAAGATGGCTATTATCTTATTGGTCTTGGTAGCAGGCGCATTTTACGTGCATCCCTCCAATTGGGCACCATTCCTGCCTAATGGCATCAGCGGCGTATTAACAGGCACATCTGCGGTCTTCTTCTCCTATATAGGCTTCGATGCTATTTCCACCACGGCCGAGGAATGCCGCAATCCCCAGCGCGACCTGCCAAAGGCCATGTTCAACTCCCTTATCATTTGTACCGTGGTTTACGTGCTTATCGCATTGGTGCTGACGGGCATGGTCAGCTACAAACAATTGAATGTGGGCGATCCGCTTGCCTTCGTATTCAGCGCCCTGCATAACAAGTACGCCGATTATATCGCAGGTGTAGTATCTGTAAGTGCTGTAATTGCTACCGCAAGTGTACTGCTTGTATTCCAGCTCGGCCAGCCCCGCATATGGATGAGCATGAGCCGTGATGGCTTGCTGCCTCCGATATTTGCACGTATACACCTAAAATACAAAACACCGTCATTCTCCACCATTCTTACAGGTGTCCTTGTAGGTGTACCCGCATTGTTCCTAAACCTGCAGGTAGTGGTTGCCCTTACCAGCGTTGGTACTTTATTCGCTTTCGTGCTCGTATGCGGGGGTATCATACGCCTGCAACAACAACGAAAAAAGGCCACGCATCTTAAAGGTGCAGATATAATAACCGAACATGGAGAAAAAGAACTGGTGCCGGAAAGCAAATTCAAGATCATCTACATAAACAGTAAGTGGATAATCCCCTTATTATTTATTACCGCGATGGTGCTGTTTCTTAAGTATTACCCCGGTGGTATAGAAGCCTTCTTCAATTTTAAAGATGATAAAGGCATAGTCGCCTGGCATGTCATTCGCGAAAAAGTCCCGTACTTATTGTTTACGGCGGTATTTGCATACACGGCCTTCCTGTCTTTTATCCGGAGTTTTTCTTTGATACCCGTTCTCGGATTTTTATGCTGTACCTACCTCCTCTGCGAGTCAGGCACTTCCAATTGGGAGCGCTTCCTTATTTGGCTGGTGATAGGACTTTTGATTTATTTCGCCTACGGTATCAAAAAAAGCAGGCTGGCAAACAAGGAATAGGTCTATTCCTTGTTTGCAACCGACAGGTCTACTATTACCGTTGTACCTTTCCCTGGATATGAATCAAAATCTACACGTCCGTTGAGGTACTCCACGCGGGAGATAATGTTTTTCAGGCCTATGCCTGCAAAGTCATTGAGCTTCGATGCATCGAAGCCCTTACCATTGTCTTCTATCATCATAGTAAGCTCTCCACCTTCCCTGATAAGCTGGATAGAAACCTTGCTGGCTTGTGCATGCTTTATGATATTGCTCACGGTTTCTTGTAGTACACGGTACAGTACGGTTTCGGTGGTGTTCTCCAGTCGTTCGCTTAGCCCTACTATTTGCAGGTCTATTTTCAACAAGCCTGTAGCAGCTATCTTGTCGATGAATTCTCTTACTGCTGTTGCCAGTCCAAAGCGTATTAATGCATTCGGCATCATATTATGCGATATGCTGCGTACTTCTTTCACCGCATCGTCCACCATATTGATCAGTCCTTTGTAGCGATCTTGGGTTTCCATGTCCCGGTCTACTTTTTCTTCAAACGCGCTTAGGTTCATCTTTACCGCCGCCAGTTGCTGGCCCACACCATCATGGAGGTCCTTCGCTATCCTGATCCGTTCTTTTTCCTCCGCTTCTATTATTGCCTTGGTTCGCAGCTCTTGCTGTTTTATCATTTCGGCATCCAGTTCTCTTTGCTTCTTCAGTTTATACCGGTTGTAGAAAAGGTAGCCCAGTATCAGCAACACGATAATGGCCCCGATCAGTATTCCAACCTGCACGCGCTTCTTACTTATTTCAAGTGTCGCATTACTCAGCAGCAGGCTTTTCTTTTGTATCTCCAGGTCTTTCTTTTCTGTTTCATATTTGGTTTGCATATCCACCATCTGGCGGTTATTCTCTACCGTGAAGGCCGAGTCTTTGTAATGAGCGTACAGCGTATCATACACATATGCTTTCTTGTAGTCGCCCATCGCAGCATTGCTTTGCCCCAGGGCCTGGTATATGGTCAGTATCCCCTCGGTGAAATTTCTTTTCAGCGATACGTCCAGTGCTTTGAGCAGGTAGTCGTTGCCCTCCTTATATTTACGCTGGTGCATCAGCACGGCCCCTATATTTATATACGAGGTAGCCACACCCTCTTCATCCCCACCTTGCTGCCTGAATGTGAGCGACTGTTTGTAAAAATCCAGTGCTTTATCATAGTCTCTAAGGTCGGTATATACATTGGCAATATTGTTGTAGATATTGGCCATCTGTGCTGGGTCACCTGCTTTTTTCTTTATTTCCAATGCCTTGTCAAGGTAGATCAACGCGGAGTCATACTCCCTTGTCCCGTAGTAAGCATTCCCAATGTTGGTATACGCGTAAGACATGCTCGCTTCGTCCCCTTTCTGTCGGTACTTTTCCATCGCGCTACGGTAATAGCTTATCGCCTTCGCCGGCTGTTTCAACCCCTTATCATGTATAATCCCAAGCCATATGTAAGTATCGGCTATGCCCGCAGTGTCATTGGCTTCTTCGCGCCATTTAAGTGATTGTATGAAATTTTCAAGGGCGGTCTTGTAGTCGCCCTTGTCATAATACATAGTGCCTATGCTCATGGCATAGCTGCCCATTCGTTTTTTGTTGTTTTTGCTTTTGGCCAGTGCCAGCCCTTTGTTGAAGTACGCTGCCGCATCGTCGGGTTTGCCAAGTATGTTCAGGAACACCGCATAGTTGCGGTACGTGGTCATCATGCCATTATCAAAATGCAGCTTTTCAGCCAGTTCGATAGCGTCCTTAATGTACTTTTCCGCAGCACTTGGGTCTGTGCCCCTGCTTAGCTCAAAGGCTTTATTGAGCAGGTATACTTTATTGGTATCGGCAGGCATATTGGGCAATACCTTTTGTATGCTGTCGAGGCTTACTGCTTTTGTAAAATGGGGTATCAAAAGCAATAAAAGGAAGAATATTCGTTTCATATTCCCAATTTATATAAATATGTGCAGCTTCAATAGCAACAAACAAAAAAAGGAACAGAACGTTCCTTTTTTTGTCATATCCCGATTGATTTCTTATTCCTTATTTTCGTCCAGGTTTTCTTTATCATCTCCACCCAGGCTGTAGTAATTATTCTCTTCGTCCTCTTCACCTATCTTTTCATCACTATTGTCCAGCTCGCTTCCCGGCACATCAAGGTCCTTACCGCTTAGGTCATCGCCACCGTCTTCATTAAGCGGATCCCCGTCCGCATCGGTATTATCCAATTCTGACATAATGAGGTTAATATCGTCGGGGGTATTCATATTTTGCTCAGCTCGGTCTAGTAAAATAAGGTCCTCCTGGCTTACGTCCGCATCTGTACCCATTACAATATCGCCCTTTGCATCTTTTTCTTCATCGTCTACATTTATATCGCGCATTACATCTTCGCTGGCGGGGTAGTGCGGGTAACCGGGATATTTTTTGTCCTGTTCGTTTTCGTTTGTTTTCTTGTCTGCCATAAAAACTGTTTTTATAAAATTACATATAAAATCATGCCCTGAGTAATGATAATTGTCATTGCTATTTTCTTATAGAGGGGGCAACTGGCCATTCTCGTAAGGCGTCCAGTCT
>APMI01011342.1_pt1 | contig 31909 bp, 29 predicted proteins | sample 667938 | NCBI WGS metagenome assembly APMI01 (sample SAMN01084076, study PRJNA167559) | wastewater metagenome | biome: Wastewater | place: Denmark: Ejby Moelle, Odense | collected 2011-11-28
TCTGTCCGACCACAGGTCGACATATATCGGATGCCAGTCTTCTGCTTCGATCTCAGGAACCAAATCTTGGCGTAAAAAGGTCGATTTGCCAGTGCGGCGGGGGGCCGCCAAGAACAATCCTGAGCGAGCATCTTTGAGGTGGCTACGGCCAGAAAGCGCCAGGCAATATGCCTTGGCGAGTTCTTGTCTGCGGTAGACGAATGGATTGTTGAGGTACATTTTGCCTCCAAATACGATTAATTATTTTGCAGATAGTAATTTATAACATGAAAAATAAAAGAACGTAATCTGATCGCTTGCGCTTGCGCAAGGTGCGCTGCACAAAGCCCGTGGCTATCAACGTATTTTGAGAACCTACAGCATTCCATCTTGGAAAAATCCTCAAGACGGTGCAGAATATCTATGCATTTGTAGTAACGCCACCACGCAATGTGATTGGCGCTTGAATCCGGTCAGCCCCTGTGACCGGAGCAGCCGCAGGGCTTGGGGCTTTATTCAGTTTCACCACCCGATCGGGAGATATCGCTCCCCAACGGGGATCGTGTGATCTCCAGATTTTCCATGTAGAAAAGGAGATTCACATGCATTTTCAGAGTCAGGCTGAGTACGTGCATTACCACTCTCCCGAACAACGGGCGATGCGGAGTGCACGAGCTGAGAGCGAACGCCTCTCGGTAGTTCGTAACGCGCAAGTGTTGTTCAACGACGGCGATATCGCCGGTGCTCGCCAGGTGCTGTTCGAAGGCGGGATATCCGACGACGGCGTGGGTGAATATCTACGCCTCTGGCGTGACTAATGTGCTTTTTCAGTAGGGCTTGAAATACGACCGCTTGCGGTATATATTTTATATATACGTTATGGAGCCGTAACCATGTCAAATCTACTGTTGAAGTTTCGTGAAAAAGATTCGCCGCTCGGGGTTTCGAGAGAGACTTTGAAGGCGCTCGCAAAGGAGTTAGAAGTGGCCGAAACAATGGTCGTTCATCTGGCGCTTGCCAGTTATGCAAAAAACGTTCTGCCCGGCTACGAAGCCGATGATGGTGCGTTGTCGCAAACCGAGCTGGGGATGATTCGCGATCGTGCGCGTGGTGCTTTGCCGAAGGGCAAAACCATCAGCACGAAGTCGCTGATCTAACGGGACCATCATGTGGTCCCCGCCAGAGCCTGGCGACATCGTCTGGTGTCGCTTTCCGGAGCGGGTGCGTGATATTCCTGGTCCCAAGCCACGGCCTGCATTGGTGGTTACGGTCACCGAGCATGAAGATGGCTACGCTGTGAAGGTGGCCTATGGCACATCGAAGAAGGTTAATCAGCTTGTTTCCGGCGAATTTGCCATTCGCAAGCTGGAGAGTCTGCCGGCCTACACCTTGGCTGGCTTGTCTTTCGACACGAAGTTCAATCTTCGGGAAATGGTGGACTTGCCGTGGAACGACGATTATTTCGGTGTTCCCCCTCATCCATCGTATGGCCAAACGCCAAAGCTTGGCAGCTTGCATGCCTGTCTGATGAAGGCATTGACCAGTGCAGCACGCGCCGCACTGCGGTGATTTAAACCGCAATACCCTGTAACTCGGCGACCGGTCCCCTTTGGGCTGGCCGCCTTTCCTTATTTACCCACTGCGGGACGCTTCCCGCAATGGGATCGTTCCGCGTTCTTTGGAGAAATCACCATGAACGTAGAACTCGACCGAATCATCGACAAGGTAAAAAAGTGCATTGCACTGTCGAAGTCGGACAATCCACACGAAGCCGCCGCAGCACTACGCCAGGCGCAAGCCCTAATGCGAAAACACGGGATCGACGAGGCTGGAATCGCAGCCTCTGAAATCAGTGCCGCCGACGTGGAGCACAAATCAGGAAACACTGCCCGCCCACCAGCATGGGAGACCATGTTGATGATGCTCGTTGGGACTGCATTTGGATGTAAGGGTATGTTTGTTCCTGCACCCAAGGTGAATGGTCGACGAGGTGCTGGCAGCTATCGCTACGTTGGAGTAACCGCCAACGCCACGATGGCCTCCCATACCTCGACCGTTCTGATGCGCTTGTTGCGCGCAGCTCGCGTTGCGCATGTGAAGCAACTGAAGTCCGAAGCGAAGCTTGAAGGCTGGAAACTCACGACAGCCGAGGAACGCTCAGCGGCTGATGCCTTTTGTCTTGGTTGGCTTACCGTCGTCCAGAAGCAGGTGACTGAATTTGCCAATCCACCCGAGATCGATCAAGCGATCCAGAAGCACCTCGTTGAGGTGACTGGCGGACGCGTAGCGCGATCGACCCCGGCCCGAATTGGCCAGGTAGATCAATCCTCGGTCTCTGAAGGCTGTAGAGCGGGTGGGGAGGTTCGGCTTTATCGGCCGGTCAATGCCGCCGGCGATCCGCAACGGGCTTTGCCTCAGCTTTGAAATCACCAATGCCTCGGAGGGGTTTAATCGCCCTCCGGGGCGAACCTCTCTGTGGCGCTTACCATGGAGAAATACGTATGACATCTGAAGCCTATACCGTTGGCGAGGTCGACGACCTTGGCGATACACCATCGCACTGCAGTAACTGCGACTGGAAGGGGAAAGCCAGTGAGACCGGCAATATCGGTTCCTGTTGCCTGACGCCGGGTGATCCGTCTCCCGTTGGCCGGTGCCCGAGCTGCGATTCGTTGGTCTATGTTGATCAACGGTCAGTGCGTATTGTCATCGGCCTTGATGGCGGGATCATCCAGGGCGTTACCGCGAATGTACCCGTCGAATATCTGGTCTATGACTACGATATTGAGGGTAGCGACCAGGTGGCCACCAGGCCGGCGCTCGATGGTGGTGTGGTTGAGGTCTACGACGCCGGATCCTATCTGGCCGACGTGAATGCCGTAATCATCGAGACGATCTACAAAGCAGTCGAAGCCGAAGGCGAAGCTGGTAGCGAAAGCTGAATTCTTCTGTAGTCCATTCACCGCCCGGAGGGTTCGCCCTCGGGCGACCTGTGGGCAACAAGGAGATGTTCATGAGCTATCAAGAGTTTGATGCGCGGCCGCAGTTTGAGCATGCGGTATTTGAAAATGGCAAACGCCTAGCTTCCGTAACTGGAAACCCTCTCTGGTCGCGACCGGAGCAACCGCCAGAAGTTGGCGATATTGTCGAGGTTCGTATCAATTCGATCGGTCTGGCCAGGGTCATCGGCTATTTCGTTCAGGACGGTTATCTTGGCTTGCTTGTGAAGCCGTTTGATCCGCCAGATTGGTACATTCGTCAGAACGGCTATTTCGCGACGGGCCATGTGTTCGGGGCGGAAATCACGACAGGTGACCACTTTTCTGAGCCGGTGCTGAAAGGACCTAACCAGGAGCAACTTGCGGCCGTCCAGCGTTTTGCGACTGCGCATGGTCGATCTTGGAAATCAGAGCTGTCCAACGCCTGGTTCTCCGGTGCCGACGAGCGCGAGCAAGATTCAGCGTTGCTGCGGCAAGTGCGGAATCAGTTCGGCCCTGCCTGGCTGATGTCGAGGCGTAATCCAGTCAGGCCAAATAAGTGAGGATATCAGTCGCCCTTAACCGGGTTTGCAACAGCGCCAGCTAATGGCGTCCTGAACAACCGTTCAACATTTCAACCCATGCGGGGCATGCCCGCTGGGGATGCTCCGCGCTTTTAATTGGAGTATCCAGATGCAAAAAACGGAATACAAATATATCGTCATGGGTTTTGGCCTTGGCGGCAACTCGGGCGATGGTATCGATTCCAAAGGGATGGTGTTCTCTTCATCCTGGTATTTGAAACCGGACCAGCTGCAGACTTACATCGACAATGGGCATTACCCAGCTGGCCAGATGAATGACTGCATCCTGATCGACAAGCGTGCAGCCCTTGAGGCAGATATGGCGCTGGCTTTTGATTCGCCCATGCTCGACGTGAAACTTGCCAAAGGTGAGACCAGTCGCATGGTGGATATTCTGAAACACGACAGTGCAGCTTTGGTCATGTCGGCCGTCGGGGAGCACAACTCCACGGTGGCAGCACTTACGGCGAAGTCGCTCATTGATGAAACATTCATTGGCCTCGACAAGGTTGGACCAGCGGCCTACACAGCCTGGTGGCGTGCCAAAGGGGCGACCATCGGTTGTGTGATCGATGGTCAAGTTCGCTGGGAGTAGATCCGATGAATATTCTGCTTCAGGACGAGTTGAAGTACAGAGCCAGCATCGGACAAACACCGGTCACATTGGCAACCATTGAGGCGGCATTGATGGAGCTGGGCTATCAACTTGATCGAACGTTGGACTGTCGGAGTCTTGCTCGCTGGATGAGTGGTCCCCGTGCCGGTAAGAGCTATCCAGTTCTCACTACGGGAATCACGGAAGTCCGCACGGGTCTTTCCTTTGCGAATATCAATGCTGGACGTGGTGAAGACTTTCAGAGGCTTCAGGCACTGCGATTTTCGGAGATATTTACCGTGATTCGCGGCTGCATATTGGAAATCTAAGGTAGATCTTTGTAACCAGCCCGGTTCATCTTTTCAGATGACCGGGCTTTTTTTGTCACTCCACTCTTCCGGCCGCTGTAACTCCCGGTCGGTCACGGCTCTGCAAACGCGGTTGTCCATGTGTTATTGCCTGGATACATGCTTCAACAAAACGATCCAATCTTGACTAGATGCCGGATGCTATGGAGATGCCGCGTAATCGCCGACCAAGCCCATGAAGCAATATTGTTTGTCACTGATGTTGGCGAATTTGTCGATTGGCAAGACTCTGTCGAACTCAACGAGCTTGAGAGAGTTGAGCTGATTTGGCAGGAGCAGTAAGCCACTGTTATAGCGCGCGAATAGCTGTTGGCGCAGGATCGAACAGGCGAAGTGCCGATGCGTACGTAACCTAGTTTGTGTAAAGACGATCGTTGCCCAAACTGAGTCGTAATTTGGCCGCAAATCATGTCAAAACAAACCAAATCGCGCCCAACCCGATCTAACCGGGTTTGCTGCGTGCGTGATCCATGCAATCATTAGCATACTGCCATTATTTCGACTTTTGATGGAAACCCATGTCATGTCAGATCGCTGGTTGTCGGTCGAAGAGATCGCCGTGTACCTCGGCGTGAGCAAGGACACCGTTTATGCGTGGATCAGCAAGCGAAACATGCCTGCTCATCGAATCGGTCGACTTTGGAAATTTAAGTCAGAAGAAGTTGATGCGTGGGTGCGCTCTGGTGGCGCAGCAGAAAACGAAGGTCGAGACAAAGAATGATTGGCTAGCTATCGACGGGTTTCGATTGCCTCACCCGGTGGTTGAAACGAAATAAGGATTGTTGAAATGACGAAAATTTCTTGTGTTGATTTGTTCTGTGGGGCCGGCGGGCTGACGCATGGCTTCGTGCTCGAAGGTGTGCCAGTTGTTGCTGGTATCGACATGGACCCCGCTTGCCGCTTTCCTTATGAGGCCAACAACAGTGCTAAGTTTGTAGAGCGAGACATCAGTAAAGTTACCACTGCCGAGTTGAATACGCTGTTCGGCGATGCCGACTTAAAGATCCTTGCTGGGTGTGCTCCTTGCCAGCCTTTTTCCACCTATGCACAACGTTACGAGCTGGATGGCAAGGACGGGAAATGGGGGCTTTTGTACGAGTTCGCTCGTCTGGCAAAGGGAACAAGCCCAGATGTCATCACAATGGAAAATGTCCCGACCGTTGCCAAGCACGAGGTGTTTCACGATTTTGTCGATACGCTGAAGCGACTCGGTTACAACGTATGGTTCGATGTCGTCGATAGCTCCCAATATGGCGTGCCACAAACTCGCCGACGCATGGTGCTGCTGGCATCCCGTCACGGCAAGATTGAGATGGTCGAACCTACGCTTATAAAGCCCAAAACCGTGAGGCAGGCGATTGGTCGCCTGCGCACCTTGAGCGCTGGTGAGGCAGCCCCGAGAGACAAGCTGCACGTTTCATCCACGCTGTCAGAGAAGAATCTTCAGCGCATCAAAGCTTCGAAGCCGGGCGGTACGTGGCGCGATTGGCCGGAGCATCTCGTCGCCGACTGCCATCGCGCAGAAAGCGGCAGAACTTACCCAGGCGTCTATGGCCGTATGGAGTGGGGCAAGCCTGCTCCAACCATGACAACGCAATGCTATGGGTTCGGAAATGGCCGGTTCGGGCACCCTGAACAGGATCGCGCGATCACATTGAGAGAAGCAGCGATCATTCAGAGCTTCCCTCGTGACTATGCGTTCATTCCCGATAACGGTGAGGTGAACTTCAAGGTACTGGGGCGGCTCATTGGCAACGCCGTTCCTGTTAACCTTGGCCGCGCGATCGCACGCAGCATCAACACTCATCTTGCAGCGATTGCGCTACAACCATGACCCGATAAATGCCGCGCCGGTCATTCGCCGGTGCGCATAGAACCCATAAAACCCCCTAGAACAGGAAAACGGTAGGCCGCATGGAAATTTTGAATGGACAGAATAGCCAGGCCTACCGCGCCCGCCCCGAACCCGGACAACTGGTCGAGGTGAGACGACGTCAATGGGTCGTTGCCGAAGTTGCTTCTTCCACGCTGACATCAACTTCTGCGCAGCAGAATGCAGTGACCCTCTCATCCATTGACGAGGATGGGCTCGGTGAGGAGCTTGAGGTTATCTGGGAGATTGAGCCGGGCGCACAAATCATTGAGCGTGCAGGTCTGCCTTCGATCACCGGCCAAGATGATTCTGACACCCTCGAAGCCTTTCTCGACGCGGTTCGCTGGGGTGCCGCCACCAATGCAGACAGAGGTTTTCTGCAAGCGCCATTCCGAAGCGGAGTCAGCATTGAGGATTTCCAGCTCGATCCTCTGGTGCGCGCCATCGACATGGCCCGCGTCAATCTGCTCATCGCCGATGACGTCGGTTTGGGCAAAACCATTGAGGCCGGTCTCGTCATCCAGGAGATGTTGCTACGGCACCGTGCCCGCACAGTCCTGATCATCTGCCCCGCATCGCTGCAAGAGAAGTGGCGCGTGGAGATGCTGGAAAAGTTTGGCCTCGATTTCAGGGTCGTCGACACGGCCTACATCAAGCAGTTGCGCCGCGATCGCGGCATCCACGCCAACCCTTGGACTTCGCATCCGCGCCTGATTGCGTCCATGGACTGGGTCAAAAGTGGCGAAGGATTGCGCGCCATGCGCGACGTTCTGCCTGCACACACCAGCTATCCACGCAAATTCGACATGCTCGTCGTCGACGAAGCACACAACATAGCGCCTGCTGCCGGTGCGAACTACGCGCTGGAGAGCCAGCGCACACGCTTCATTCGCTCCATTAGCCCGCACTTCCAGCATCGCCTGTTTCTTACGGCCACTCCTCACAACGGTTACACAGAATCCTTCACATCGCTGCTGGAGCTACTGGACGACCAGCGTTTCGCCCGAAACATCCTGCCGGATGAAAAGCAGTTGAGTCAGGTGATGATCCGCCGCCTCAAAAGCGATCTGGTCGATGCGGAAGGTAAGCCGCTCTATGCGCAGCGCAAGCTGCAAGCGCTGCTGGCCTCATACTCCGCACAAGAGCGCGCCATTCACCAGAAGCTGAAAGACTACTGCGCGAGCCGCGAGCAGGATGCCGAAAAGGTCGGCAATGCTTTTGGCACGTCGTTCGTCAATCAGTTGCTCAAGAAGCGGCTCTTCTCATCTCCAGCCGCGTTCGCATCCACCCTCGAGAAGCACATTGCTAGTTTGGCCAATGGCGGCCAGCGCAAAGACAAAGATGCGATGGCCGACCGCATTTTGCACAAAGCCATCCTGCGGGTCGAAGAAGATTACGCCAACGACCAGGAGGTCGAAAACGCCCAGTCCGAGGCCGTTGAAGAGGCCTCACGTCGCGCGCAACCGCTGACAGCAGAGCAGCAACAAATGCTGAACGAGCTGCGGTCGTGGGCGCAGACGGCCAAGAACCAGGTCGACGCCAAAGCCAAAGCGATCCTCGACTGGCTCACGACCAACCTCAAGACTGATGGCCAATGGAGTGATCGTCGGGTCATCTTGTTTACCGAATACCGCACCACCCACCAATGGATGCACGAAATCCTCGCCAGCCATGGGTTTGGTGGCGAACGCCTGGCCCTTCTTCACGGTGGGCTGTCCCAGGAAGATCGGGAGCCTATTAAAGCCGCCTTCCAGGCCTCACCCAAGGACTCAGCTGTCCGCATCCTGCTGGCCACCGATGCCGCGTCCGAAGGTATCGACTTGCAGAACCACTGTAACTGCCTCATCCATCTGGAGATCCCTTACAACCCCAATGTGATGGAGCAGCGCAATGGCCGTATCGACCGGCATGGTCAGCGGCAGAAGGAAGTGTTGATCTGGCACCCCGTCGATGGCGGCGAACAGGGCAAAGCAACCATTGGTGGCCACGGTGACGACATCATCCGGGCACTGCGCAAACTCGAATCCATGCGAGCGGATATGGGTAGCGTCAACCCAGTCATCGCGCCGCAAATGTCGGGACTGATCGAAGGCTCGCTCAAAGACCTCGACACTCGCCTCGCTGACGCCAAGATTGCCAAGGCCAGACGCTTTGTGCGCGCCGAGCGCGAACTGAAAGACCGCGTCGCCAAACTGCACGAACGGCTGCTGACCACGCAGCAGGATTTTCACCTCACGCCAGAGCACATCCTTATGGCGGTCAAGACGGGCCTTCTGTTGGCAGGCCGCCCGCCGCTTGAGCCCTTTGCCTTGGCTGAAGCCCCGGCAGGTACCGTATTCAAGATGCCCGCGCTGTCGGGCTCGTGGGCTCGATGCCTCGAAGGGCTGCGCCACCCTCACACATTACAAATCCGGCCCATTACCTTCGATCACGCCGTCGCTACCGGACGTGACGACGTGGTGTTGGTTCACCTGAACCACCGACTGGTGCAGATGTGCCTGCGCTTGCTGCGCGCCGAGGTCTGGGCGCAAGACGATGTGAAGAAGTTGCATCGTGTCACCGTGCGTTCGGTGCCGGATGCACTGATCGACGGACCTGCCGTGGTTGTCATCTCGCGGCTGGTCGTCACCGGTGGCAACCATCATCGCCTCCACGAAGAACTAACGGTCGCCGGGGGCTACCTGGGCGATAAATCTTTCCGTCGCGAGGAAGGTGTCACCAAAGTCCAGCAATGGCTGGATCAGGCCAAGCCACTGTCGGCCGCAGATTTCCAATTCGATGCCATCCGCGTGCGTTTCGAGCGCGCGCAAAGCGCCATCCTGCAGTCGGTCGACGCCCGGTCAAAAGACCGACTCAAGTTCCTGAACAACACACTTCAGTCCCGCAAGCAGCAGGAAGTGGCCGATATTGGCACTGTGCTTGATGAGCTTGAGAAAGCCATCCAGTTTGAGCTGAAAAAAGATCAGCAACCGGCCCAGCTTTCCCTGTTCTCCGAAGACGAACGAACACAGCTCAGACGCGACACCGCAGCACTGGAAGCGCGTCTTGCCCGCATTCCAGCCGAGCGCCAGCAGGAGGCAGAAGCCATCGAAACCCGTTACGCCAAACTCAACGACCGCACCTTCCCGGTTGCCGTCATTTTTCTGGTGCCTGCATCTGCCGTTCAGGGAGGTACCGCATGAGTGCTCCCAGCGTGCATGATGATTGGCTGTCGTTGATCGAGATCTCCGGGCCTTTCCTCGCAGTTCCCGTTCTCAAGGAAGCCTTTCCGCAAGGGCTTGAAGAACTCGATGGCACCAAGCGCAAACGTCTGCGCCAAGCCTATGATGAATGGCGCGAAGCGCTGGAACTGGAAGACGCGCAGTTCACCGAATTGCATGGTGCGTGGATCAATGAAGTGCTATCGCGTGGCCTTGAGCTTGATGAAGACAGCAAAGGCGACGTTCTCAAACGCGCTGACTGGTGCGCCACCAACCTCCAAGTCAGCTTGCCCGAACACGGCGCGAGACTGTCGCCTGACATTTCGGTGATTGATGAGCAACGTGCCAACAAGCCTCTGCTGCTGATCCAAACCTATGCGCAGGATGTCGACCTTGATGCCACCCTGAAGCAAGATGGCTGGGCCGCCACACCCACCGATCGCATGGTGCAGTTGTGCCGTTCCCTGGGTTGTCGACTTGGGCTGTTGACCAATGGCGAGCGGTGGATCCTGGTGGATGCCCCGGTGGGTGCCGTTACAACCTTTGCCAGTTGGTATGCCCGCATCTGGAGCCAAGAGCCCATCACCCTGCAGGCCTTCGTCCATTTGCTCGGCATTCGCCGTTTCTTTGTCGACGAATCCGAACAATTGCCCGCACTGTTCGATCGCTCACTGAAGTTCCAGGACGAAGTTACCGACGCCCTAGGCGAGCAAGTACGCCGGGCCGTCGAAGTATTGATTCAGACGCTCGACAAAGCCGACCAGGATCGCAATCGAGAGCTCCTGCACGACGTCAAAGAGCCCGAGCTGTATGAAGCTGCGCTGACGGTGATGATGCGCTTGGTGTTCCTGCTCTCAGCCGAGGAGCGCGGCTTGCTCCTGATGGGCGAAGAGCGTTACGAAGCCAACTACGCGCTCTCCACCTTGCGCATGCAGTTGCGCAAAGAGTCTGAAGAAATCCTTGAACGGCGCTGGGATGCCTGGTCGCGTTTGCTGGCAATCTTCCGCGCAGTGTTTGGCGGCATTGAGCACGAAAACCTGCGCCTGCCAGCCTTGGGCGGTTCGCTCTTCGATCCAGACCGCTTCCCCTTCCTCGAAGGTAGGGTTAAAGGCTCGAATTGGCGCACCGATGCAGCCAAACCACTGCCCATCGACAATCGCACCGTGCTACTGTTGCTGGAGGCCATCCAGCAATTCCAGGGCCGCACACTGTCTTACCGTGCGTTGGATGTCGAACATATCGGCTACGTGTACGAAGGTCTGCTCGAACGCACTGTCAAGCGCACCGATGATGTCACGCTGGAACTGGAAGCCACCAAGAATGCCAAGACGCCGTGGGTCAAGTTGGCCGAGTTGGATTCAGCGCGTTTGGATGGTGCGGCACGATTGGCCGAGTTGCTGCAAGAGCGCTCCGGCAGTTCCGCCAGTCGGGTGTGCAATGATCTGGCTAAACCCGTCGACGACAACTTGGCCGACCGCCTGCTAACGGCTTGCCAAGGCGACACCAAGCTCCGCGATCGCGTCAATCCCTTTGCCCATCTGCTGCGCACCGACCCTTGGGGCTATCCGCTGGTCTATCCCACAGGGGCCTTCATCGTCACCACAGGCTCCGACCGACGCGAAACCGGCACCCACTACACCCCGAGGTCGCTGACCGAAGCGATCGTCGCCGAGACGCTCACACCAGTAGCCTATGTCGGCCCAGCAGAGGGAACGCCGCGCGAGCAATGGACACTGAAATCACCCGCTGAACTGCTCGACCTCAAAATTTGCGACCCGGCCATGGGCTCGGGTGCCTTTCTGGTGCAAGCCTGCCGCTGGCTGTCCGATCGCCTCGTCGAGGCATGGTCACAGGTCGAGGCGAAGGGCAAAACCGTGAGCGCGGATGGTGAAATTCTGGAAACAGGAGTTACCAAGGAACCTCTGCCTCGCGATAGCGAAGCACGCACGGTAATCGCCCGCCGCCTTATCGCCGAGCGTTGTCTGTACGGGGTCGATTTGAACCCGTTGGCCGTGGAACTTGCCAAGCTGTCTATCTGGTTGGTGACGCTGGCTAAGGGGCGTCCCTTCGGCTTCCTCGACCATAACCTGCGTTCTGGTGACAGCCTACTCGGGCTGCATAAATTGGAACAGTTGACCAAGTTTTCGCTGCATCCGGAAAAGAAACAGACCATTTCCATCTTTGCTTTCGATATCGAAGCGGCGGTCAAGGATTCCCTCGCGCTACGCAAACAACTTCGGAAAACCCCAATCCTTGATATTTGGGACGTTCAGTACATGGAACGACTGGATAAAGAGGCTCGACAGAAGCTTAAACATATAGAACACATTGCCGATGCCATGATCGGAGAAACCTTGACCTCCGGTGGCAACCAGCGAACGTTGGATGCTGCCATGGACAACCTTTCCACGTGGGCAGCAGCCTATATCGAAGGTGACAACGAAACCGGACAAAAGATCACTGCCGAAGCTAGAAAGTCACTGTCAATAGACCTTCCGCCAGGCAAACCGCCACGTAAACCCTTCCATTGGGCGCTGGAGTTCCCGGAAGTTTTCGAACAAGGAGGGTTTGATGGGATTGTCGGAAATCCACCATTTTTAGGTGGCAAGAAAATTACAGGCTTCCTGGGCGTCTCATATAGAGACTCTATAGTTGATCTATTGGCTGGTTCAGAAAAGGGCGCAGCGGATTTGATTTCATACTTCTTCCTTCGTGCAGCACATCTTTCAAATCTGAATAGTTGTGTTGGATTGATTGCTACAGACTCAATTACTGACGGTGATAGCAATCGTATAGGACCGGAGCAAATTGGACGCCTAGGTGCAACCATATATAGAGCCAAGAGCAGTATACCATGGCCCGGTTCATATGGTGGAAATGTGGCAATCTACCATTGGACAAATCTTGAATGGAAAGGGAGTAAAGTCCTAGATAATGAAGCAGTTGAACAGATCCCTTGGAGTTTAAAACATAATTTCTCTTTTGAAGGTCTAAATAAGCTTACAAACCAAGGTTGTGAGTTTTTTGCTGGAACATATGTCAACGGAGAGGGCTTCGTTTTAAGCGAGCCGGAAGCATTATCTATTATCGAAAAATCAAGTGAATGTAGAGATGTAATAAAGAAATATTTGACTGGGGACTCGGTCAACACAAACCTGGATAGTCAATCTGATAAATTTGTTATTGATTTTGGAACAAAGCCCTATTCCGAGGCATCTCGTTATGGTCCGTGTTTTGAAATAGTTACGCAACGTGTGAAACCGTACAGAGAGACCATTACAAAGCAGATACACGAAGCTGATTATTGGAAATTTTGGGATAAACGAATTGAGAGTTACAAGAAGATTCAGACATTTGATGAGGTTCTTGTTGCTGCGCGAGCTGCAAAAGATGTGATTCTAACCTGGGTTCCGAACGGTCAAGTTTTCAGTGATCAACTAGTCGTATTTGCAACTCAAAGTTATGGCGTTTTCGCTGTGCTCGAATCGGTTTTCCATAACGTGTGGGCTTGGGAAATTTGCACTGGGAAATATGGCAATGGGATTAGATACGCCCCTTCAAAAGCTGTTGCCACCTTCCCCTTTCCCAATGACTTCGTTCTTCTTGACGGCATTGGAAGAGAGTATTTAAAACTTCGGTCAGTTTTCTGCGAAGAGCACAAGCTAAGCTTAAATGAATACTATGATATTTATCATTCGCCAGAGGAAACTGTATCTATCAATATATTAAGGTCAAAAAAAGCAAGTATAGACTTTGGAGTATTGCACGCATACGGCTGGGATGATTTAGACCTCGGACATGGATTCCATGAAACGAAGCAAGGCATCCGCTTCACTATTTCCGAAGATGCCCGGCGCGAAGTCCTGCAACGCCTGCTCAAACTGAATCACGAACGCTACAAAGAAGAGGTATCTGCAGGCTTACATGGAAAAACCACTACGCCAAAGAAATTAAGCGCAGCGCAACTTCAAGCTGCTCTATCGAAAAAAACCATGTCACAGGTCCAGGCGGGTTTAGACTTTGGTAAGGAAGGCTCATGACCGAGCAACGCTATGCTGCCCACCTCGTCGTCACTGCACAAGACTTCACCAGCAGTGGCTGGAAAGAGGTATTGGCAGTGGCATCGCGTGAAGGCTACTCTGCAATGTGGCAAGCCCTCTCCACGGTTGCGCGCAAGGCAATGGAAGAGAGGCGAAACCAGCACAGCAAGGTTCTCTGGCTTCTCGCAGATGCCTGCTCCATGATGCTGTCACCGAAAAGCCTCAATGAGCCTTTCAAACCATTTATGGTGATGGAGGGGCGGCGCTCGGTGATTCCTGACGACCTATCGGAATCAGACATCGCATTTTATGCCGAGATTGTTGATGCAATCGATGATACATGGTTGAAGGCACGAGTAGCTGATCTCGTCTGGCTGAAGCAGCGTCCGCGAAACGTCCAGTCTGCGCTTGCGGCAATCGACGCATATCGGCTGATCCCATTGGATACCGAAACGTGGGTTCGTGGTGGCCACGACTGCTGGGAGCGCGCTATCAGCTTGGCTCGCATGTTGAAAGCTGGCGCAGGAACCCGCTTGGTCGAGATGGAAAAAGCAATTCTTGACGCCTTCAACTCCGCAACCAAGGACGGCGGTTTTCTTGGGCTGTGGCTGGCTGATCTATTGGATGCAAATGGCCTTGGTCGAACGCATTCGTCATTCATTTCGCAGAAGCTGAGTGCGCTGGCTGTTGAATTTGACGGCGATGGCGACCTTCATCGCGCCCGAGAGTTCTTCGACGCAGCAAGCCGGTGGTTTGATCGGTCTGGTGACGAAGTTAAATCCGCAGAAATGACTGTTGCAGTCGCTGAAGGATGGGTGAAAGAAGCAATCGCTCGAGTTTCGTCCGACCAACCCAGCCACATGGTCGCTGCTGGCTTTTATGAAAAGGCAATCCAGATCTACCGCAGCATTCCACGCAGCCAGCGATCAATATATCGAGGCGATGAGCGAATTGCTGAACTCCATCGGCACATGAATGATGCTGGAGAAAAGTCACTGGATGAACTTGGAGCGCTCGAAACCCCTGGAGTAAACATCTCCGAGCTTGTTGAAAATGCTCGCAGTTCGGTTGCAGGAAAGTCAGTACAGGATGCCCTGTTCTCGTTTGCAAATATCTACCAAGGGGCTCGGGTAGATCAAGTTCGCACAGCGGCAGAAAAGATCTTGCAGCAGAGCATTTTTCGTCGTTTGGCCGGAAGCACGCATTTGTCGCGTGATGGTAGGGTCATTGCCAAGCAGCCAGCGGCCGGGTTCGACAATGTTCCAGCCAGTGACGACCCGGCATTGTGGGCGCAGATGGTCAGCGACTATCAGATTCTGATCAACATCGTCGTGCATGGCGACATATGGCCTGCCCATGAAGTGCTGCTGCAAGAGCATCGCTTACGTGAGGACGACTTCATTGGCCTGGCAAGTCAGTCCCCAATCGTGCCACGAGGCCGAGAACGCTTATTCGGCAAGGCGCTCTATGCTGGCTTTGACCGCGATTTCACCGTGTCCATGCATCTGCTGGCCCCCCAGATAGAGCACATGGTTCGGTTCCACTTGAAGAATGCCGGGGTGAAAACCACCAATCTCGACATTGATGGCATTGAGAACGAAAACGGCTTGAGCACCTTGATGGGCTTGCCAGAAACGGAAACGGTATTCGGGAAAGACTTGTCCTTTGAGATCAAGGCGCTGTTCTGCGATGCCTTGGGGCCTAACTTGCGTAACGAATTGGCTCACGGCCTCTTGGACGATGATTCATTTCAGTCAATTCACGCGATTTACGCGTGGTGGATGGGGTTGAGGCTGGTCTTCAACACCTTCTGGAATGCATCGCGGAAAGCCGAAGGCGATAGGGGTGTGGAGAAAACCAATGACAACTGACAAATCGACCAAATCTCCGAACGCATGGATCGCCATTGATCATGGCCTCGCTACCGATCTCACGCTGGCACCCTACACGCTGCGGCTGAACGGCGAGCGTTCGCTGTACCAAGCCATCGCCGATGACGACTGGGTGTTTATTTTGAACACCACTGGGCACATCACGCGGGTCGGGCGGGCGCTGCGGGTTCGTTCTAATCTGGAAACCACCACGATCTACTTCGACCGCATGTTGTTGGTTGATCCGGCTGTCTCGATTGGTCTTACCTCGCTCACCCCGCCATCCACCGGTAGCGTTGGCCGCATTCAATGGACGGACTTTCTGGAGTCGCTCCCCAAGGCATTGCACAAGACCATCGCCGAAGTGCCGACCATTGAGGATCAGGCCTATATCCGCGAGCTATTGCAGCTGGCCGTGATGGACGACCTGCTTGGCCCGGCTGGCGGCCCCCGTGAACGCATCGTGGACATGGGTGTGCGCGACCGCTACCTGGTTGGCAAACTAGCCCCGCGTGAGGCCCCACAGGGCGGCATTGAGGGGCTGGACGGGCCACTGGCCAATGACGACGCAGAAGAGCCCACGGCCAAGGCTCCGGGACGGCACGAGCCGGGTGCGGAGTTTGGAACGGCCACCGGGCGTGTGGAGCCGGAGTCTGATTCGGCAGACGAGATCGATGCCGCCAGCAACCAGTCGCTGGTGCCCAGCAGTTTGGGCATGACTTTCTGCGTGGATGGCGATGCCGATCAGATAGAGATCGAGGCGCGCTGGGGTCGCTACGAGCGCAGTGACGAGCACGAGATATTCCGTATCCGCAAGAACAAGGAAACCGGGGCGGAAGTGCAGACCAAGGCTAAGGTCTGGCAACGCATTCCTTGTGGCGGCAAGATCGTGTTGCCGCTGACCGAAGGCGTGATTCCGCATCAGGCACCTGACAACGGGTTTCCCGAAGTTCGGGTGCAGGGTTCCATTCGGGCCAAGAATGCCAATGGCGATCGACTGGTCACCTTGTTCCTGGTGAATGCACAGGAAGAGCCAGACACCAACCGCGATACGGCGTGGGTGTTCCAGCCCGAGCTGATAGTTCGTTCGGAGAAGGATACCGCCAAGCGCGCCATCTTCCGGCGCAGGCCGGTGCTAGATGCAGACGGCATGGACCCGGAGCGCGAAGCGCTGGAGATGATCTACCGCAACCGTGTCGAGTTCGCCGTGGGCCATGGCGTTGCCGTCCATGCCGAAACCGCAGATGACGTGACGCTGGCCACCGAGGTACGCACCACGGTGATGCCGCAGTACGAGGTGCAGGTCACGGAGACGCCTGGGCTTGATCCAAGCGATCGCCCAGCGATGCGTGAGATGGTCAACAGCGGCTTGCTCGATATGCAGCGCCTGGCGACTTTGGACATCGAGCCGCTGGTCAACGCCTTGAGCATGCTGACCAAGGACTATGCTAAGTGGATTAACGAACAGCGCGAACGCGTCGGGTCCGAGGTGACCGGCTACGACACCCAGTCGCAACAAGCGATGGACCGCTGCCAGGAGATCCACACACGCCTGCAGCAGGGTATCGACACGCTGAAAGGCAATGAGAAGGCGCTGGCGGCCTTCCGGTTCGCCAACCGAGCGATGGCGACGCAACGCGTGCGCAGCCAATACGCGCTGGCCATGCGCCGGGGCGAGGATGTCACCCTCGACAAGTTCGATGTGCTGAAGAATCGCAGTTGGCGGCCATTCCAGTTGGCGTTTCTGCTGCTCTCGATTCCATCACTGGCGGACCCGAGTCACCCGGATCGTGTTGAGCCTGTTGAGGCCTACGCCGATCTGCTCTGGTTCCCCACCGGCGGCGGTAAGACCGAAGCCTATTTGGGCGTGGCGGCATTCACCATGGCGATTCGGCGCATGCAAGGCAATCTCGGCGGGTATGACAGCTCACGCGGTTTGGCCGTGATCATGCGTTACACGCTGCGCTTGCTGACGCTGCAACAGTTCCAGCGTGCCACCGCATTAATTTGTGCAATGGAAGTGTTGCGGCGAGAGGCGCAGGACAAGGGCGACAAATCCCTCGGTACAGAGCCTTTCACCATCGGCCTCTGGGTTGGCAACAAGGTGACGCCGGGCACGACCGAGGACAGCCATCAAGCAATTCTTGCTCAACGTGACTCCACGAAAAACAAGGCTGGCCTAGCATCTCCTGCACAGCTCACCAGTTGCCCTTGGTGCGGCTCCGAAGTTGATCCTGGCAAGGATGTCGAAGCAGATAGGAACATCAATCGTACGATCATCTACTGCGGTGACAAGAAAGCCCGCTGCGATTTTTCCAAGGGCAAATCCAGCAAACAACCGCACCCGGGAATTCCGGTGCTAGTCGTTGACGAAGAAATCTACCACCGCCCACCGACGATGATGATCGCCACCGTGGATAAGTTCGCCATGATGGCGTGGCGCGGCCAGGTGCGCACGCTGTTTGGTCGCGTGGGGCAGGAATGCGAGCGTCACGGACTGCTTTGGCAAGGTGCCGATTGCAATGGCAACCACCAGGCTGGCAAAGGGCTTCCTTCTTCGAAGGTAAAGACCATCAACCCGATTCGCCCGCCTGACTTGATCATTCAGGATGAGTTCCACCTGATCAGTGGGCCGCTGGGCACCATGGTGGGCTTGTATGAGACCGCGGTGGATGAGCTGTGCGGCTGGACGCTCAATGGCAAGACGGTTAAACCGAAAATCATTGCCTCCACAGCGACGGTGCGCAAAGCCAAGGAGCAAGTGAATAACGTCTTCATGCGACAGGTTTCGGTGTTCCCGCCGCACGGTCTGGATGTGGAAGACAACTTTTTCTCGGTGCAACGCCCGATCGAAGAAAAGCCGGGACGGCGCTACCTCGGTGTGTGCTCACCCGGTAGTTCGCGTCCCGCTATGCTGATCCGCGTTTACACTGCGTTCTTGACCGCCGCTCAGGAGCTGTTCGATCACTTTGGCGAACCTGCTGACCCGTACATGACGATGGTCGGTTACTTCAACTCCCTGCGCGAATTGGGCGGGATGAAGCGGCTGGCAGAGGACGATGTGCAGACACGTTCCTACCGCGTGCAAATGAGCATGGTGGAGCGCCCCGCACTGGCACAACGCAGCATCAGCAACATTCGCGAGCTGACGTCTCGGGTGTCGAGCCAGGACATCCCCAAGTACCTCGACAACCTGGAGGTCAAGTTCAAGTCCGAGTTCGACACTGCAACCGGCAAGTACGTGACCCGTTGGCAGGAGGGCGACACGCGCGCCATCGATGTCGTGCTGGCGACCAACATGCTGTCTGTGGGCGTTGACGTGAATCGGCTCGGCCTGATGGCCGTGAACGGGCAGCCCAAAGGAACGGCCGAATACATTCAGGCCACTAGCCGTGTGGGGCGTTCCTTCCCGGGCTTGGTCTGTACGGTGCTGACGTGGGCCAGACCCCGCGATCTTTCGCACTACGAAACCTTCGAGCACTACCACGCCACGTTCTATAAACACGTCGAGGCGCAATCGGTAACGCCGTTCTCGCCACGCGCGATGGACCGTGGGTTGACAGGTGCGATGCTGAGTTTGATGCGCCTTGAGAACGATGTCTTCAGTCCGAACGAAGGCGCCGGCCAGCTGAGCATGTCCAATCAGCCCGAGATGACAGATGCCATCAAGGTATTGGCGACTCGCGCGGGTAATGTCGCTGAAGACAACTCGCGTAAGCAGTTGGCGGAGACTGAACTGAAAGAGCGCGCTGACGAATGGGCGAAAGAAGTCAGCAAGGGCGGACGGATTTTGGCGTATGAGAAACGTGGCCCCGAAAAAGACAAGACTGTTGCATTGATCAAGTCGCCGGGGCTTCAAGCCTGGGACAACTGGACCGTACCGATGTCGATGCGTGAAGTGGAGCCCGGAGTGCGCCTGATCATGAACACGAGTCATATCGCGGACGATCACGATTGGACGCCTCGTCCCGCAACGAAGGATGAGGATTGAACATGGTCATCAACAACAAAACTCCCGTCGGAGAGGTACGCCCCAGCCAGTTGCTGTGGACCTATGGGCCAGGGGCGCTGATCGACCTGCCGAGCCTGTCTGTGGTAACGCTTGGCATCGACAGATGGGAAAAGGACCGCTGCCAGCCGATTCAAGAGGCACGGCTTTTGGCAGCCGTTCGAAAGGTTCTCGGGGCGCAGGTCGAAAATTTGCGGATGCCGCCATTTCAATTGAGTGAAATAACTGACCAATATTCTCCGGAGGCGACCATTGGCGTTCCTGTGCGGCCATTTCCGCGGTGGATGCGGTGTGTGAAGTGCGGTTTGCTGTCGCCCTTTGATGCCGGGCTGTTTGAGATCAAGGAAAGTCGGTACAGACCCGAGCGAACCCGCTTTGTGCACAAAGGTTGTCGTGGCTCAAAAGGGGACCAACCGGCCAAGGATGCGGATGCCGTTCCCGCACGTTTCCTGCTGGCCTGCCGCGACGGTCACCTTGATGACTTCCCTTGGCACTACTTCGTCCATGGCGGTAACAGTTCGTGCAAAGGCACGCTGCGTTTCTTCGAGAGCGGCGCGTCGCTGCAAACGGAAAATCTCTGGGTGAAGTGTGATGCCTGTGGTGCATCAAGAAGCATGGCGCATGCATTCGGCAAGGCAGGGAAAGAGAATCTGCCGGGTTGCCGAGGGCGACATCCCCATCTTGACCACTTTGACAACGAATGTGACGAGGAGGCTCGAGCAGTTCTGCTGGGGGCCACGAATAGCTGGTTTCCGATCACGCTCTCTGCGCTCGCAATTCCCCAGGCAACAGACCCGCTCAATCAGCTGATCCGGGATGGCTGGGATTTTTTTGAAGATTTGGATTCCGAAGCTGAGGTGTCGGTGACGGTGAAGACCTTGAAGAAGACTGGGGCGCTACCAGGAATCGACAAGTATCCGGCGGCATCAATCTGGTCGGCGATTGAGGCACACCGCAAAGGCGGTGGGCAGGAGGTCGTGGGTGAGGCCGACATCAAGGGGCCCGAGTGGGATGTGCTGACAGTGGCCAACCCGCCCACGGACTACCCGCATTTCATGAGCAAAAAGGTCGGTACGCCATCGGGATTCAGCAGCCATATCAGTCGAGTCTTGCTCCTTGAGCGCTTACGTGAAGTGAATGCGTTGCTGGGCTTCACTCGTGTCGAAGCACCCGAAGAGTCCGGCGACCCGAATGAGCGTCCTCAAATGGCCAGCCTGTCGCGCAGCAAGCCCGATTGGGTGCCAGCCAACCAGGTACATGGCGAAGGGATTTTCGTTCAATTTGATGAAGCCGCGCTCATCAAGTGGGAGGCTTTGGATGGCGTGAAGAAGGTCGACCAGATGCTCCGTGGTGGTCATAAGGGATGGCGTAATTCGCGTCATCTCGACCCGAACGACGGCTACCCCGGTATTCGCTATGCAATGCTGCACACGCTGTCTCATCTGCTGATTCGCGAGCTGGCGCTGGAGTGCGGATACAACGCTGCGAGCATTCGAGAGCGCATCTATGCCGATACGTCGGGCGACAGCCCGCAGGCGGGCATCCTCATCTATACCGCAGCAGCAGATTCAGACGGGACGCTGGGCGGCCTCGTTGATCTTGGTAAACCAGAAAACCTTGGTCGCCTGCTGGAGCAAGCACTGAATCGTTCGAAGATCTGCTCATCCGATCCGCTCTGCTCAGAACATGATCCCGAAAAAGATCGCTCCCTACATGGGGCTGCTTGCCATGCGTGCTCTCTAGTGGCAGAGACCTCTTGCGAGCGGGGCAACCGCTATCTGGATCGATCGCTGCTCGTACCAACACTCGAACGCGCCGACGCTGCTTTCTTCAAGGGTTTCTGGCATGGATGAACTCTTGGATGCCATTGCAGCCTTGGTTTCTCTGGTCTCGCCTGAAAAGGTACAGGCCATTGCCACCCGCGTTCGTCGAACCGATGCCAGAGAGGCTGCGAAGGCGTTGCCGAGAGTGCTCGGAACCCCGGTGGCCAGCGCCGTGGTCGAGCAACTTGCGGCAGCCTGGCAAAACACCAAGGTCGGCTCGGACGAACTGGCATCAATGCTTCTTGCTGCAAGTCACGTCTACACCAAGGCGGCTTCTGAGCAATCCACCGAACTCGTATGGACCGGCCCGACGACGCCTTTCGTATCGGCTCGTCGAACAGAGCAAGCGCTTTTGCAGGTAATCAACTCCGCTGAACAGTGTCTGTTCATCACAAGTTTTGTGGCCTACGACGTGTCGACCATCGTCAAGGCATTGAACGCGGCAAATGATCGCAGTGTGGCTATATCTATGCTTCTCGAATTGTCCCAGGATCACGGCGGCAGCATAACCTTCGATGCAATAGGCAAGATGAGAACGCTGGTTCCGGCCGCCAAACTCTATGCTTGGCGCGACAAGGCCGATCAGTTTTCCGATGGCCGCGTCCACGCCAAAGTCGCCGTCGCAGATGGGAGGATGTGTTTCATCACCAGCGCGAATCTGACCGGGCATGCCATGGAAAAGAACATGGAGGCTGGTGTGCTGATTTCTGGCGGGCGCATAGCAAAGTTGCTTGAGGAACACCTGCGCTCACTCGTTGATAGCAAAATTGTCGCTTCGGTATAACGATTATTTGGTGTTATGTGGCCTCAGCGGCAATATGTTCTCACCAGAGAGTTTGGCTAGCTGCATGTTGTTCTGAATCAGAAAACAGGGTTAATTGAATTCCCGGACGCCCTTGCTGACCCGGCAGCGCTCGACGCAGTCTCGTATCAGGTCGGCCACGGTCAGCGGATCGGGCACCGCTTCCAGGATTACGACCGGCGTACTGATATCGCTCGTTTGCAGGATTACTCGGCCGCATCCAGCAAGGCGCTGCATGAGCGGCTGATCGACTGAAATATCCTTGACCCGATAGAGCTCCAGGACATCGGATTTTCGAAAAAGCACGCCCGTCTGTTCGCGCAGGCGCTGCGTGGTTAGTTCATAGGTGTGATTCGTCACGCGCAGGTATCTGACCAGGGCGAGAATCATGGGGAACACCAGCCAGCAAAACAGAAAACAGGCCACGTAATAGCCAAACGAGGAAATGTGGCCTTCCGACTCTACCCAGATAGGCCGCGTATCCGGCGTGAACTGGGCTTGGGTGTAGTCAATGGGTTCGGTCATCGCAGACTCTACTGGGAAATTTGCCCGTCGGGCGTAATCAGCACGGGCCATACCGGAATGCCGGCGGCCGTAGCCAGCGCATCGAGCGAGCCGGGGGTCAGTGGCAGAGACCCGGCCGACTCCCTCAAGCGCCGGAGTGCAGCCTCGTCACGTACCGACACGACCAGGCACGACGCATGCATTTTTTCCAGGGTGGCCAGGTTCAATGTCAGCCAATGCCGAGACAACTGATCGTCGCCGATGACGCAGATCGGAATGTCCGGTCCTCCTTTCAACTTGCCACGGATCGGTTGTCCTAACAGACCTGGCTTCGCTTTGGTGGTGATGACTGGAAACATCGGTATTGGCATTGGCGCGCTGGCCATCGGCCGGCGATCACGCTGTGCCTTTTCCGGTGTGATGTATTTGAGGTATTGCGCGATCGGCTCGCCACCGGCGTCGTAGATGACGGTCGGGAGGGTCCGTGTTGGAGCCGGCACCGACTGGGCGAATATCACCGGAGACACGATGCTGGCGATGAGACAGGCCATTGCTCGCAAGGATTTTGACATCACCACATCCCCCAAATAATGGCGAATAGGAACGTACCTTTAGTGTCACAGCACCCATATGGGCGCCAGAGCGAATAAGCGTAGGACTCGACCTTGCTGGTCTCGAAATCACCGTAGCCCACCGGCGATGCTGAGTCATTTTGCCCGAACACATGGCAGACCGTTGGGGGAGTCCCCTTGTACGGCGCCGACATCTGCCATTGGCCACCGGTCAGAAGATTTTCCATCGCGGACGGCGGATCGAACACTGTTTGCCCATTGCGTTGGGTGGTGCCACCCGATGAAAGATAGTTGTAGGTATGTGCTTCACCTTGCCGTGTGACGATATCGGCCATGCGCTGTGACAACACAGCAGCAAGCTTGACGTCATGTTGTTGTACCAGCCAACCTGTCCGTGGAAGCACGTTGCCCCAAGTGTTTAGCGGGAACGATCCGACCTCGCGCATGCCCGGGATCCATGTCTCGATACGCAGCATGTCGACGGGCAGGTAGTCGCGCCAGGGCATGGCATCCGAGAAGCTGGAAAAGTAACTGTTGCCGCCCGTGGCTGCACTGTTGCAGAGGTAGCTGGCGGCAAACATTCCTCCCGGATGGCCAATGGCGTCGCCATCACGGAACTTCACGTTCTTGTTCGAACGATTTTTCGTGTTGCTTCGAGTACCCGAACTATCGTTGATCAGCAGTCCGTAAATCGTCGACATCCCCTGAAGGATTGTCTTTTCGATCATCTTGCCAATCATCGGGTAGGGGTGATTATCGAGATCGTGGTAGGTCGACACGATCAGGTCTGGCAACATCATTGAATATCGGTCAGAGGTTTCAATGTGGCATTCGTAAATATCGCAGACCAGGAAGTAACAAATACCGCTCGAATGCCACATCCCACATGACTGCCAGCTATTACTGGCCTGCATGTAGACGGTCATCATGTCCGTCGTTTCGTAGATCGTCGTAGCAGTCGCTGACCCAGACCCGGTCGTTGCTGCTGTTGCCGGCAAATGGCAGAGCAGGGCGGCCAAAAAGACAAGCAATGTTTTGCGCATGGTCACTCCCCTTGCTGCGCCTGCCAGGCGCGATACATTACCCGGGCCTGCTCGACATCGTTCATGCCGTAAAGCACAGCCTTGCCATCAAAAACGATGGCCGGCGCTTTTATGATCTGGTACTCGGCAGCGCGGATCCGCGCGGTCGACGCAATGCGCATCGCCTGTTTGTCCTGAGGTGTCAGCGCATTTAGGCGCTGCGTTGCAATTCGAGCCGCTTCGGCCTTGTTCGGGGGCAAGCCGACAGATAGGCGCTGGGTGAGAATGTTCATTGCATCGACGATGTAGACAGTTGCGCCGGCCGAATTCAGGAAATCGGGCTGGGTGCTGAGCCGGAAGACTTCTGTTGTTTCAGCGGCCGCCGTCATGGGAATCATCAGCAGAGCAACAAAACTTGCCGTGCAAGCGTTCATCTGACTACGTTCTTGAACGATTCTGCGACAGCATTCGAGTAGGACATTTCTACTCCTACAAGGCAATACTCGGCATCAATGCTTGTGCCACCTGCCTTGGTTTTTTTCAACTTGGCACCGGCAAACATGACAATTCCTTTGCCGTCCGGAGCTTTATAGTTAAAAACAGTATCCCGCATGTCGTACAAATAGCCAGGAACAGCCCGATGTTTAAATCCGTCGTCTTTCATTCGTCCTGCCCGCTGTTTCAGCCAAGCCGCCTTTTCCTCCAGAGTCATAAAGCCAAACTGATCGATAATGGAGGCGTATGCATAATCAATATTTCCCGGTCCAGAAGTATTTACTGTGTAGCATTGCTGCGGGGATTTCTGCCAACCGGAATCGTCAGTTCCAGATGGGGTAGGGCTGCCCCCTGCGCCTTGTCGCTGCCGGTTGTAGTCCTCAAACTTCTGCTGCGCCTGTGCCTTGCACGTTTCCACATCATCTGCCGCGGCACATTTGACTGAATAGATCATGTCATCGAGGAAACCGAGTGCCATGGCTGGGGTATTGATAACTGCGCCAAGCAGCAGAACAGCCGCCAAATATCGGCGCTTCATTGAGTGATTCATGGACAATCCTTTCGCTACCAGATAAGCACTACGAACAACATGACCACCACCAAGCCGCGAACAACGTCACCATTCATTTCGTATAACTCAGTGCGGCCATCGGCAAACTCTGTCCAGAGACCAAGAAGAACGTAAGCAAGCCAGGTCAAACATGCAGCACCGGCAACTAGCGCCAACATGTTGCGCGTACTGCTCATGGTGCTGCCGGATCCCCCGGCATATCCATCCAGTGCGTTGGCGTAAGCCGGCGCTGAAGGCGTCGGGAGAACAGAAGCCCCTCCCATCGATGCCGGGATCGAGGTGTGCGTATTTCCTGTCGAGGCGCTATTCGTCGTGCCACCGGAAGTGCCGCCAGTTGGATGGGCGGCAAGGACCGACGCGTAGGTTGTACCGGCCACCGGCAAGTCGTAGCCGCCAAATTGCGCGATGTAGGTCGAAATTCGCGTGTTGTTTGCATCCGTACCGACCACGCCAGTCTGCAAAAACGCTCTCAGCCCCGGGTGCGCGCTATTACCAATGCCCAACAGGTGGTAGCCAGCAAGCAACCCACTCTGGGTGATTTGAACCCCGTTTACCGTCTGGCCAACATAGCTATCCAGTCCGTAGTGTTGGATCGTTGTCCAAGCTCTGGTGTTATAGGCGGTTACCGCATTTGTCTGTGCCTGCGCATTGGCGAGAAATGCAGCTTGGCTTGTAATTCCATCCCTGCCAGTCCAAGCGCCGGAAGCGGTCTGGTAGCCGGCGTCTTGCAGGGCCAGGCTCCCCATTTGATAGAGCCCGGCGTAGCCAAACCTGTTAACAGCGTATTGGTTCATTGATGACTCGCGCTGCGCCAATGCTCTGAGATAGTCCGCATAGGTCGTTCCTGCCCATGCAGCAACGCTTACGAAGAGCAGGCTCAACAACCAGTGTCTCCGCACCCAACGAGTTACTGTCGGCATCGTTCAGCTCCTAGAAGTCTTTGCAGGCATTGGGCATTTTTGGATCGGGCACGCGACCTTTGAGAACGTACTTTTGTTGAGCGTCGGCATAGCCATAAACCGGGTAACAGAAGCCGGGGACGGCGGGCATGATCTCCGGCCAAACGCCAGGCCGAGCTGGGCGCTCATCAAAAGCATCACCGTCAGCGGTCATGATCGCGCGCCACCGACCTTGGCCATCGCTGGCCAAAGCATGGACGACTTTGCCCATCATTCCGTAAATGCAGCCATTGCCCTCGACCACGATCACTTCAGCGCGCCCATCACGGTTCATGTCACGTACCGTGACAACGGGGTTGCTCGGCTGTTTGCATTCGCGGTCCACCAGCCCTGCAGGGCCAACAGCCATGGGCAGCAGTGCTGCAATTGCCTGACGGTCAGCGACAGTCAGTACCTGCGCATTGGCAACCCCCTGGAACAACAGGTCGACTACAGTCGCCGCCTGACTCGTGCCCGACAGCAGGCAGGCGAGGGCAAGAGACAGTGTTCGGCACATACTTTTCATGGCAATCTCCTATTCAATTTGCCGAATTACTTGGCCATGGATACATCCAGGGCGGTCGCCAGGATTTCGATAGGTACGCGCCCCACCATGCGTTGGCCGTTGCCAAGCACCATCGTTGGTGTGTTCTGGATCTTGTACTGATTGCCGAAAGCAAGGAGCTTCCCGACCTTCTCGAGCGCTGGCTCACAGCCCGCTTCCACTTGGGCAGGGATGGATTCGGTACCAGACATATAGGCATGCCATTTCGCAGCTCGTCGGCCGGCAGGTGCGCATAGCGTCATTGCGACCGCAGGCGTCGAATCTTCAGAAATGATCGGCAGTGGAATGCTGTAAATCGTTACGTCAGTTAGTTGTGAGAGGGTGCTGTGCAATTCCCGACAAACGGAGCAGGAAGGATCCTCGAATACGGCCAGTTGGCGCTTGCCAGAGCCGATCACGGTTTTGATGGCCAGATCAAGGGGCAACTTCTTGAAGTCGATACTCGACACTTTTTGCAACGTCGCCTGGGTCAGATCCTGGCGCTTTTCAGTATCGACAAGACGACCATCAACGAGCGCATAGCGTCCCGTTGAGTCGCTATAGAACACATCGGTACCGGACACAACTTCAAAGATGCCTTGGATAGGCGTGGTGCTCACTGAAGTCACTTCAACCTTGCCACCGGTATAGCGAGCAATGCCGGCTCGAACGCGATCAGTATTGGCATCAGCCAAAACCAAAGACGAAGCAAAGATGCCAACAGCAAGGGCGAGCGCAGAGAGTTTTGCAGACATGAGGGCTCCTGTTTTTAAACTGAGGGTTGCAGAATATTTGGGCGCAGCGGAGGACGAAATCCGAACGCTGCAGTGGCACCCGAATGAAGACCAGGACGACGTCCAGACCTTTGGTGCCAGCAATCAGAAAAAACAGGGAAGGCTCCAACAAGCGGTGATATGCCAGAGGTAGCCTTCGCATCACTTTCGTGATGCAAGTCGGTGGTTGGCGCCGAACTGTTGTCCGATGGAAACCACTGCTTACGAGTGAGCATGATAAGTCTTTCAATGACAACGTCAACTATTGCAAGCTCAGTAGCGTTAATTCCTGAAGGGGTAGGCGCCTTATCGCTCGCCTTGACTAAATTCATTCCTTTGTCCTATCCTGATGGTGCGTCTTTCGGCGCCATGGGTTTGCAACACGCACCCTCTTTTATCTAATGACGTTCCGCCATGCAGCCAACGGCCGCATTGATCGAGGCGGTGATTTACCCCCTCGCATCAAATTCTTGGCTGAAGGAACTCGACATGAACATCCTGGATCTCCTGAAAAAACTGTTCGCTGTCTTTGCTGTAGCGTCGATGGTGTTGGCTTGTGTTGCAAGGCCGTTTCTGTTGCTGCTTAATTGGCTGCCAGAAACGACTAATGACGATGGAGATGATGACGAATGGCATACTTGTTACTCGGGTAGTGTTAATCACGGGCAAGGGCCACTTCCGGGCGATGTCCGCACGTTTTTTGAGGATTAGCCTGCGCGCTTCATGTGATAAGTGCCTCTGCATTTATCGCTTAACAATCCGACCAATTTGTCTTGCCGCTCCGAGACCCTTTTGACCCGCTTGGGTGGCAGTTTTGATTGCTGTTTCCTTCATGCCAGACACCCCTTGCATGATGTTGTACCCGACCCAGCCCATCATGCCGGACCAGACCAGCGGAATACCGAGGTACATGCTGACGAGAACGGTATTGAGCGTGACTCGTTTGATCACACCATCAGCCCCTCCGGATTGCCAACCATCGAAGAACTGGCCGAATACGGTTACGGCATCGGGATACATCGCCTTCAACAGGTGGTCGTCCATCACGCGCGCAATGAACCACATCAGCGGCCACATCTTGACGGTAAAGATTGCCAGGCCGCCCAGGAACATCACCTGCAGGCTGTAGCGGCCAACGACGACAATCAGTGGTAAGAACATGTAGATCGTCATCAGGATCAATGGCTGGGCCATTGTGACGAACTGGACGAGCGGATAGAGTGACATCCTGGCTTCGGTCGCTTTGCTTACGCCACCAGCAATACCAAATATATCGAAGGGCGCCTGCATCAATTTCTCCCCGACGCCACGGTCCTCTCCAATAATCCCAACTGTATCAACCATTGTCGGCCGTTGTTTGGTGATGGCCAGGCGAATAACTGAGTCTTCGATCGTGGCGTTACTGGTTCCTGGATACAGGGTCGTCAGTGCTGTCGTAATCGACGTGGAAAAGGCCCCACCGCTTGTTACAAAGCCACTCAGAATGTCGGATTTCAGTTGCCCCCACCAGGCATTACAGAGTGGGCGGCCGTTGTCCGGTGGCACTGTCGTGCCGGAAACATCTGCATCAGTCGTTGCGCTCACTGCGAATCCCTCGACCCCACTGGTGGCCGATAGCGTGTCGTAATAGCCTGGTTCTGTCTGAAAGAAGTGTGAGCCGATCCAGTCGACATCAGATGGGCCATAGGTGCTCAACGTCGAGGCGCCTGTGCCTGAAACAGCAACCGTATTCGAATAGTATTTGGAACGTGCGGGAGTAAAGCATTCAACGTTAAAGCGCTGGATATTCGCCCGTAGCTTCGGGTCGTTAATACTGGCCGCTCTCGCCATTTCTTCCATTTGACGAAATCCGGCCATGTCGTTTCCGATCCCGGCCTTGGCCGCCTCGGTAACGCCAGAGGAAACGCCCATGACGAAATACCACCAAGCGGGGATTTCGGCTGTCGCCGGAGCCCCCGAAAATGCATTGGTATACGAGCCGGCTGAGGCGCTTGTCGCGGTCGTTGCGGTGTTGATCGCCGTGGCGTCCGGCGTGTGGTTCAAGGTCACCTGACTCAAGTTGAGACCTGGAATCGTCGTGAAGCACATGGCCAGCACGAAAATCGCGATGCCGAGCTCGACCTCCATCACGCGAATCATCCAGCCGGCATCAGCTCCATCAGTTGAAGCCCGCTTGTGCGCCTCCATCCATGTGCCGAGTACCAGAAAGATGAACGGCAGGTAGATCAGCCCTGTGCCAACAAGGATGTCCTTGAAGATGGCGGCAAAGCCCCATCCGTACATTGTCGTGAAAAGCTCAAGGTAACTCTGAACGGTCATTGCAGGATTCCTCTATCAAGCCGACCAAAGAAAGACGCTCAGACCCATCAGCGCCAGTCCCCAGTAGAACATTCGGTCGCGAGCGGCCAACCAGGCCGCCTCGACGTCCGCTGCAAAATGGGCGCGCTTGATAATCGCGGCCCATTTCCACCAGACTGTTGCAAGCCCGGCGAATTGCAGGGCAAGTACCAATGGTCGAGCCAAGGCCAGCCAGTGATGAACACGGGCTACCAGCGTTTGCGGTTCGCTGCTGTGCAACATGAGTGACGCAGTGAAGGCGCCGACGGCGAACAGAACAAGAACGAGTACGGTGCCGGCCGCTGCTCTAGCCAGTACAGTCCGGAGCACCCGTTTGCTTTGGCGTGGAAGAGCTTCTTCGGAGACCATTACTGCACCTTCCCGTTTTCAAGTGGGCGGGTATCAATTGGCTTGGTTGCAGGCAGGGCGGCTGACGATGCCCTTGCGGCTTGGTAGGTCTGCAGCAAGGTGCCGGCCGAGCTGGATATCAGCTCTTTCCTGACGCGCGCCTCATACATTAGGCTGTCGATGGCCTTGTTGACTTCCTCTAGTTTGACATTCACCGGCTCGGTTACATTGTCCGATGATGCTGCGGGGATGGTTTTGCCGGTCATTAGCATTTGGCGAACCAAAAGTGCACGATCAACGGTTCTGGCCAGTGCTATTTCCTGCGATAGGCGACTGTAAGCAATCGCCTGCTCCGGCTTTGGCAAAGAGCGTATGGCATCAACCAGATCCCGGGTAACCAACACGCCAGGTGCGGAAGCCGTCTCCAAGTCACTTGCGCTAGGTACGCTGGCGCCCAGAACAGTACCCAGTTGCGTCTGCGCGATAGGGATTTCGTCTTCGAATTTTTTGCTAAGACCTATGCCTGTTTCTGTCCCTTTTGCTGGACAAGTTGGTTGATCGCAAGTCGCAATTTCAAGATCTCCCACCGCGTCCACCGCAAACTCCGATGCCGCCTGAGGCGTAGGAAAAGCCTTAGCGAGACGTGCGCCTGTTCCTGTGTATCCAGCGGTCGCCGAAGCCGTTGTCGGCTGCATCATCGTCAGGTTGTAGGCCCCCTTGACGAGATCCTTCACAATCCGTATCGGCTCCTGCCCCTTTCCGCCTTGCTTTCCGCCGAAGATCCAGGTCATCCCTCCTGAACCAGAATCAGTCTGCACAGTCTGCTTCGCAGTCACCACATCGCCGCCCGAACTGGCTTTTTCCTTCCACTGCTCGCCCATGGCCATCGTTACGTATTTGTCGTATGGGTTCTTTCCGTCCCGAATCTGCGTTTCCATCTGTTCGCACGATTCGAAGCTCATATTGACCAGGTCGCGCGCTTTTTGAAGGTAGGTCTGAACAAGCTCGTATAGACCGGGTTGAGCGCGCTGCAGGATGTACATCGGCAGGGCAGCGATCGCAGCCTTGATCGCGTTCATCACCACATCGTCGAGATTCTTGAGGCTGTCAATCGTGTTCTGCATGGAGGCCTGGACATCGAATTTGCCGCAGGAGTAGTTAAAACGGCCACCACCACCCAGTCCGAGGTGCAAACGCAAGCCGGCCGGGTTCGGTGCCCGGGCGGCTGCATCGCTACCCCCCAAGTGGTAATACAACGTTGAGCCTTTACCAGAGGAGGGCATAGTGACTGCCGCATGGGCCATTGGCGTTACAACCACCGCCACGGCGAGGACCGCTGCGCGAATGGGAAAATGGTTCTTGCTCATGAATTCGGTCCTTCCTGGCCGGATTGCGTTTGTCGCATGAAGGTGGCGGCGATCAGTGCTGCGCGCTGATCGCTCATTGCGTCAGTGGCGATCAGTTCGTCGGACACGATCTGCAGATGGCACAACAATGGGTGCCGAATGAAAGGCGCTGCGCTGGTGATTGGTGCGACCGTCAGCGGGCTACGCCACGCGCAGCGCGCGAGAAACTTCAACAGGGCCGGCATTGCGGTGTGTGCGGCGTTGTTTACGCCATTGAGCACGACGATATCGGCGTTGGCCAGACGGTCAAAGAGGCTGCTATAAACGCCAGCGTTGG
>APMI01002411.1_pt1 | contig 31906 bp, 24 predicted proteins | sample 667938 | NCBI WGS metagenome assembly APMI01 (sample SAMN01084076, study PRJNA167559) | wastewater metagenome | biome: Wastewater | place: Denmark: Ejby Moelle, Odense | collected 2011-11-28
CGCACCAGAGGTTGGTGAGCTAAATTAAAAGCAGAAGCAGATAAATCAGAACATAAAAATAAAAACACAAATCTATGATGTGTCCAAACAACTGGATCAAATCACTGGCAAATAGGAAATGCGGAAGCAGAAGTACCAAATTGAGGGAAACGAAGACGAGGTTGTGCTCAAGGAAAGAAAAGTAGATCTCAAGAAGGAGCAACTCGAAATTATCAGTCTGAGAAACAAGGTACACGCCATTAAGCGACAACTATAAACTGTATACAACCTTAAAGCACTAAATGCAAAGGAGGATGAGTTAAAGTACTTACGGAGTTAATTGGATTAGCTATAGCAGGAGAAGAAGAGTCTCACTAAACTCAAAAATTAACAGAACAAAGGTCTTAAGGCCATGAAGAGCGAAGAGTAGTATGAGGATCGAATCGAAGAGCTCAAAAAATAGGTGAGCGCATTGCGAGAAGAGTCAAAAAATCTGAACTAAAAACTACAAGAATCAGAACGCATTTTAAGAAAAAACCACTAGCAATACCTTCAAAAACAAGTGAAAGTGAAAGAGTTAGAACAGAAGCTACTTGCAACTCAGCTCAAGTCAAAAAAGAGAAAACCTCTACAATCAGTAACTCCGGAAATGTTAGAACAGCTAGAGTAGGAAGTGAACAGCTTGTAACAGGCCCGCAAAGAGGCATAAAAGGTTTGGTATGATAAAATTTCTGCAATTGACAGCGAGCTTCGGGAGAAAAAGATGTAGGAGGACAAGAAACTTATGATGCTAAAAGAGAAGGAAAAGTAATTGAAGCTGAACGAACTAAAGATAAAAGAGCTTCGCAAACTCATCAAGTGCAACATGACCGACAACTATGAACAGGCTGGGAGAGAACTTGATGGAGACCTTTCCCAATATAAGCATCGTCGCAATATAAAGCAGTATAAAGACTGACAATTTTATTTTACTCTGTTTAGAACTAATAACATTACATAAATATTATTGAGGTCTGAGAATGCAGAGTCCAACCATTGAACAACTGTTACTGGATCGATCTTGTCAATCATATTCTAGATCAATATTAAACCATAGCACGTTGGAGTCGGATAATTGCTACATGCGCTAATCCATAAAGCAAGAGATGGGCTATCTGTAGAAGTATCGAGACATTAAACCTAATCAAAACTTAAGGCAAGAAGGTGAGAAAAGTATTTTACCACCTATAGTCTGTAAATTTTTCGGCATGCAGCCAGAAAGACAGCAAGAATGTAAACCTCTTAAATGCCAATGTCCGCATAGCGAAAATGATTTATGTAATCTAATTCTTGGTTGGGTAGAGGAGCATTACTACTGGAAGACGGATCGACAATTCCATCGAATATACTAAAATTATCGACAAAGAGCCCTCCCATTAGAATAATAATAGAAAATTAAGGAAGAACTTAAAAAAGTGAAAACTATTCTCGGACTTGAGATAAGTGTTGAAGGTACGCCATTAATTATTCAGACGATGTTGTAGTTTTATAGATTCTAACAAGCTATTGCAAGCATGCGAACTATTACGGTAAAAATGATAAGCTTATCGGTTAGTCCAATTTATATATTTGGGTGACTATAGGCATCATGTACCACATAGGATTTTCCGGACGCAAGGCCACCCAGCTTCAGAAGGTGATGGCTTTTTGGGCACTTGACATCTCGATGGACAATTTTGAAGATCTTAGTCCTGTCGCCTTTCAAATTTTATAAGCAAAGGCACTCAAATCACTATAATTTTACTTTGCCAAATGGATTGATTTGTTGTCCAGTCACAAGATTGAAGTGCGAAAAATTATCTCAGAATGGTCTCATTAAATGATGTTCGGATATATGGGCATTGAATCTATTGGTTTTTTCCTTGACTGCTTCCGCAAAGTGTCATGGGATTATCTAATTAAAGTTATGCTTAGCTATTTCTCGTTCCGAACCAACTAATTAAAGAAAGACACCTTTTTCCAAAAAGGAGCCATGACTAAAGAGCAGCTTCTACAGCAAATTATAAACGGAAAGGAAGAATGGCCAATGGTATTTTGCTTTGCGTCTTCTTTCTCTATTAATTGATACTTATATAACCAATTTTCGCATTAATATTGCTTTTTTTTGTATAATGCGTAATTAGACATATCGAAATGGAGCGACCTACTCACTTCCATGAGTTAAACGCGGAGAGTTGTCCTGAGTAACCGATGATACCCTCAGTTATTGGTAACCATTATAAGCAAGCATATGAGAATCGAATTGAAAAGTAACTAAGCCGATCAACGATGACAAAAACTCATAAGCTGTAAAATAGACTTGAGTATCCGAACATAATCAGAAGCAAACGATTGCCATATCATCATAGTTTCGAGGCCCTTGAGCGGTAGCGTTAGAATAAAAGTATGAAATAGAGAGTAGCTCATGTAAAAAATATACAACAACGCCGTAAAGATAGGAATGATGTTGTTGTGTATCCATCTTACTTTGTTCGCGATCGGTCCCGAGCAAACGATGTCAGGATTGACGGGTATGTAAAAAAGGCTTTAGATAATAGTTAATGGGAAGAAAAACAAAAATAGTTTAATAAAATTTACAAAATTCAAAAAGAAGTTGAGAAAGATTTCCCTGTAAGACAAAAATACAGCAGGCAATTAAAGAAGTATCAATACAATTTGAGACCTTTGTCAAATAAAGGTAATTAACATATAGAAAACAACCCAGAGCAGGAGTCTGAGCTGCCTACTCCCATATTTTATAATAGATAGCCAATTCCAGTAAGAAGCGCCTAGCAGCTACCAACAAAAAGCAATAATAGTAACTTACCTGAGAATGATATCCGAAGCATTTTGGACTTCATCTATCAGCATCTTCTGCATCGAGAAGGCGATTTGCAGGCTCTTAAGTCTCGAATGTGCCATGCATATGGCAGGTAGCAGGTTCAAAATACTTGGAAACTATCTATGAGACTATTGCAACGTGATATTTGAAAATTTTAGCATTTTTAACAATCATAAAAAGTCAATTCGGATTCACAAGTACACAGCCAAAACCATTTTATACTTTGATAAATCCAGTATCACACAGCTGGCAACTGGCTTGAAAATCGTATTTCAAGTCCAAACTGAAGAGTAAGCAATTTTACGGTCTGTCTATTCTATGACTCATAATAATCTCGTAGAAAATACCTGCTGAAATGCAAGTACTTATGACAATAATATGGATAATTGTTATTGCAAGTGCCTGAATATTTGCTTAGCTACTTTTTTAATAAACTTGGATGTTCGCTCATGCTAATTAACTTTATGCTCAAGCTTGGCAATCGTTATATCCTTCTGCTTCTATTTAGGAGTTCGCTCCATACTCACTCTAGATTATTATAGAAATAGGGAGCTCTAACTTATATATCAAGTCATAGATAAAATATTCTAGTGATAATTACGAACAATATACAACTGATCATCCATTGGACTCAATGCACTTGTACACTTCCTTCGCCACCTCCTTCATATTGTCACTATTTTCTATTTAAATTTTATGTATTTTCTTCACACCATCGGTCAGTCGAGAAATCTCATCGGCAGTGCCCAGAGTCAGTGCCACTCCTTTATCATTATGCCTGCCCGTCCTGCCTACTCGATGCAGATAAATGTCTACATCAATGTTGTTCTCCTTGTCTGATTTCTTAGGAGCGCACGCATTTATAACAAACGTTGCATTTCTAATATCAATACCCCTAGCCATAATGTTCGTACACATCAGAATGTTGGTTTCAGAATGCTTAAATTTCTTTATGATTTGTTCTTTTTCAGAGTGCGGCAAGTCTACTTTCTTACCATCCTTGTAAGTTTTTGCTGCTATACCGGCTTTCGTCAGATTCTTCAAGTACTCAGCCTCCTAGCTTGTGAAATCACTCGCAAGGGAGTCGAAGATTTTATCGAACTCGTAAATATCATCGACAGAATTAAAGAAGACAAACACTTGAGCCTTCTTGTTATTCTCAATCTCACCGTAAAGTTACCTGAAGACTTTCTTGAGGATATAATTATAAATCTCCACTTTGGAGTCCTTCTCGCACTATACAACATGAGCATAGTTTTTGACTCCTTCTAAGGTGATCTTGTGGCCTATTTATTTCTCTAGCTCAGCACTGATGTTCAGAGTGATGTAGTCCGGTTCGATATCCTTGTAGAAGCTGACAAAGTGCTTCTCCATCGTGGCTGAGCAAGATATTAAATTGGGGCGATCTCCTTTTATTATCTTCAGGATCTGCTCCAGAGACTCTTTATCAAAATTATAGATCTAGTCGATTTCATCAATTGCTACAAATTTACACTGGTCTAGTTTCATATTACCGCGTTGGTGTCTGTTTAGGAAGGACTTAGGCATGCACACCAGAATATCCCCGTGGGTGTGTCCATCGGTGTTAAGCACGCCTATTTCAAATTTTAATTTCTCCACGTTATTCTCAATTCCATACTGCCTGAAGCCCTTGAGATACTAATTGAGCTGCGACTGGAGCAAGAAATTTTGAATTATTATAATACCTTGTGGTCTAAAGATTTCGTTTGTTTGCAGCTTTCCTCGCACTGTTTTATCCTCTGCAGTTTTTAGGCCGGGCTCCAATGAACTGATCATGGGCAGTAAAAATGCCAATGTCTTCCCTGAACCATTGATAGCTCTCACAAGTAAGTTAAATTTTTTCCTTTCAGGATTTAAAGCTATTTCAATCGCTTACTCTTGCACTTTGGTTGGCTTACTCTTTTTTTGAAATTGCAATGCTTCAATAATATTTTTATCTAGATTGAGTTCTTTCCATTTCTTCTTGCCTTTAATATAAGACTTGTCTTCCTTCTCTGGTTTTTAAACTTCAACATTTTCAGCATTTTCGTGCTTGTCCTCAACTTTCTATTATTTGGGTGGATCCATTTTAAAACTTTTATAATTTGTTGATAAAATTCTCGGATAAAAATGCAGCAATAGATACAGTTTCAAACGTATAAGCTGGGACTTGTGTGCCCTCACGGAATCAGCAAGACAAGCTCCAACTATGTAGACGTAGCCTGCATTCGTCATCCCCAGCTTTACCACAGGGTCTCACAGGCGAGTAAGATATGCAACAAATGCGCTACTATAATAATGCGTTCAGTCAACTCAGTGTAGGAATGTCCTTGCTGCTCCTCTACCTTATAGTAGCTGATAAAGAGTCAGTGGATCTGTACTCATCGTAACCGCAATATCGAATAGATCACCATTAAGTGCTTGAACAATGAGAAAGAAACACACGACGTTCCATTCCGTTAAAAGGTCTGCAAGATATGTTACTAGAAAATAAGAGCTTCCTTTATGTTCGCTCCCACATGCGCTGTGTGTGACCAAAAATAAACTTTATTGCTCGAGAACATCGAGAAGACTATAACAAACCCTTCCTTTTATTTTTTTGAATCCATCGTTAAGCAGATGAAGTAGAAGAAGTTTGCATAGGCTGAAATGAAAGCATAAATCGAGCATTACTGTCTCGCAGAACCACGACCCGAGTACGAATCGAAATTTGCAAGTGAAATGATCGAATATGGTTAAAATCTGCCAGATTACCACCAGTTTAAAAGGTACCAACTGTATCCGAAATGTCCCAAACATCGCAATAATTGGATAGGTTTGTGCAATAATTGTCTTGTCTCTATCCTCAACCTTAACTCGTGCCCCTATGGATGCGAGAGTGAGAAAAAGGAACAGAAGGGAACTAAAGCAGATAACATAACTATTAATGAGTCTGGCTTCTTGTGCATGTACCCGAAAATCACAAAGGACTCTCAATACATATAGCTTTTTACTGTGAGGCATATCTAGGAGTCTAACCGCATGGACAAGTGGTAGAGCAGCCTTAAAAAGATAAAATACTCAGGGAAATAAAATATCGAAAATAAGTTCTCGCTTTACGCTGCCTGCGCCCAAGTGAGTAAAACTAAGTTCGTGTACTGTGGAGGAGTGATGGGCTAAAATATACAGTAAGTAAAAACAGTGGGAACTTGCTTTGAAATTATCTTGACTGATAACAATAGAAACTTTAATATTGAGAGTCTACCTGATCTCGAGCAACCAAGATCTGGCCACTGCTGTGTCTACCACAACGATTATGTATATATCATATCGGGATACTTTAAAGAAGGTGCAAAGTTTTTATCTTCATGCTAGAAATTGAACCTGTCAAGTCGGAAGTGGGAAAAAATGGCAAGTCTATCAGTTGAGAGATCCAAAGCCAGTGCTTTCCAGTACCAAGGTAACATATTTTTATTCGGTGGGCTCTCCCTGAATGAGCAGATTTGGAAGCAGCAGTGTGAAAAATATTCAATAAAATCAGATGTGTGGGAGAGCATAAACTATCTTGGTTTCGATGTTCCATTTCTAACATCAACGGCAGCTCTGACCAAATGCTGGGGTCTAGAATCAACTGAAAGTCTGCTCATTTTTGGAGGCAGTGACTACTCGAGTTCGACTAACTTGCTACAAGAAGCAATAGTTAATCAAAATGGTTTTCAAATAAAAAGTTTGTAACTGCTCAATTTCAAAAGAGATTCAGCTGTGCTTTCGTTGATGAAGACTTAATCATAGAATTAGAAAATCTTAGTTATATTTGGAGGCGTATAAGAGCACTAGCCATTCCTGAGCTTCGATGCAGTCCGAGTAAAAGTGAATAACGGTAAAGTACACCCTATTTTTGTATACGACAACATTCAAATTGGATCATATCGATTGCTTCTCAGATAAAATGCCCAATCAGCTTATTCGTATATGAAAGACAAGCTAATGCAGCAGGGTATACTATCGAAATCAAAGCTAGAGAGTGAGGAAGACATTATAAAATCAGAGCCTACACTACATGTAATATAGAAAATGTGGTACGGCGTCGGCAAGTGCTTTGTCGGTTTTAATTAAATATGATGCATGATTTTAATTTGATATAAATTTTGGCATCTTGCACAATATCGTAATAATCAAGATGGCAAGCTAATTTCTCACTAAAATATACAATGAGATTCATGAGAGTCAAAAAGGGTACACTGTTAAAATTTCAGTGCATTTGGCTAAGGTTTAAGCTTACTTGTTTGATAAAAGCTGTCCCAAATTCACGAATGCATAAGTGGAGCTTCTTCTCAATGGAAAGCCTGAGTAGCATATTCAAGGTTTGTATGGCTTTGCTGGCAATAAAGGTACAATCGGTGGACTGAAGAAATCTGCTTTCTACGCGCTGTAAATTCTGTACAAAGCTATTACGACAGGAAAAAATAAAGAATACATTGAAAAGCACTTTTGTTAGTCTGATGAAGAAGATTTTAAACAAATTAGATTAGCGACACACATTAGTGAATAAAAATCAAAAACTGCCTATGAACTTTGTGGGTTGATCAAAGAAAAGCGTCCTTATTTAAGCGAAAATGACTATATTTACAGTGAATAGGCAAAGAAAAAATTTAAGAAATGGTATGACACAAACAAGAAGACAAAGAAAACCGAAAGCAAACAGAAAGTTGAGGTAGAAGAAAAAATATCTCCAACAATCGAAGTACCCTAGGTTAGAGGTGATATGAAACAGAGCAGAAGCATTGTTCCTAACAAAGACATAAGTATTAGCACTAAACTCGACTAGCTAGAATTCTTAGATTTGTAAATTGTATCCAATGAAGAAGATTACTTTATTTAGACATTTTTAGATCCTTTCGATATCTGGAACCTAAAGAGATTTAACCCAGAAAAACGATAAAAAATTCTGTTCAAACAATATATGGTATATTTTATTGAAACTCCAATTAGCCGAGTGCAAAAGACTAAGATAGAAGACAAAATTTTATTTATACACATGTAATCAGATCAGTTTAATCCTGCTGTTTTGATCGAGAAGTATCATAAAAATCTTTCAGAAGCAGATAAAGCAGCTCTTTCTAAAACAATCCCTCACCATTTTGGAAAAGAAAGTGAAAAGAATTTGGTAAAGTACTTTTTCTAAAACTTTATCGAGACTGAGCATTCTATTTCCAACATCAAGGATAATTTTGACCAAAGTGAGAAAATTAGGAATGACAGTAACATTGGATTCTCGTTAAGAACTAAAATGAAAAATTCCATGAAATACCTGTCTAGTAGAGTGGAGCCACTTTTTAAAAAGTACGAGCAGTGTGAGAAGCTTAGAAATTTAATTTTATTTTTGGAGCAAAATTCATAGTTCACCAAACTCCCAACCACTATTCTCTATTTGAAAGAGCAGGACAAAATTGATCAGATTCCACTATTGTACTCTCGATACGAGAAACTGATCGAACTTTACAAGGATAAGCCTATCCTTAGAAGCATCATCGAGGCCATATAAGGATACATGATTGAGACAAGAATTAAACAAGTTCACCGCGTGCTTTCCCGTTACGATATCAAACAAGCTGATATTCTGGCTGGCCTGTTCTTCAGAAAAAAGTAAGTACTATTGCAATACATTGTACCCAAAATGATCCTCCATATTTTAGATCACATCGATTACAAGAACTCTGATGTCACCATCATTGAAAACGAGGTGAAAAGTTATGAGTACCAGAATTTCAAGGAGACTGTAAAGTTCACAAAGAAATCAAATTCAAGCAACAGTGTAATTTTTGACGAGGGAGACATGCTTGAAGCTTTTCTAAACTAGAGTGAATTCAAGCAGATGGACTACGAGGTCAGATGCTAAATATTTGAAAGCTAGATTGAAAGTGACCTCACGGCTATGTGCTAAATACTCAACAAATGGACAGCTGACTACAATATATACTTTCCCCAAAAGCAACTGCTGATCAAAGGTATGATTTAATGGTGTGCTAATGTAACAACATCTATCAGCAAGGACCAGTAAGACAGTGAAGAGTAATAGAAAAGAGAAAAATGTGTCAGAGTTGTATGCAAAATGCTTATCATGATATCCAAATACGTAGATGATCAAGTTTTTGCTGTTTAAATATAAAAACTTAAGGAAGAAAATTTTACTCTGTTCTGCAAATTTTTGATAGGCAAAACTCAAAAATCAATTGGTTTTCACGCTTGTTCTATTAAACGGGATCAGGATAAGACTTACTACAACTAAATAATAAATACAATGATTCAGGACGTGTTGAAGGGTTGTCGCAAAATGATTTCATATCCATCGTTCACTAAGACGGGAACAAGGTTTTATGAAGACATGCTCTATAATTATATTTGTGTGTGTTTTGAAATAGACAGCGCATGGCTAGGCAAACTTCCTGAAATTCTCACTTATGGAGCTGTTGTCGACATTGTGCTCTAAGGGATATATCTGTCTTCGTTCTACGTAGATCTGTTCTAATTTGGTGATGCCAAAAAGAAACTTGAATCCAAAATGAAGTAGAAAAGATAATTAGTAAAAAAATTAATTTACCCAGATATTAAAATCCAGTATTATTCAGCAATTTCCGATAATAAATTTAAATAGTTCAGTACTCCTGTGCTTTGTCTGTTAAATGACTACGTTTTTTTAATCGCAGAATATGCCCTTAATAGCTACCAACGATTCACTAGATTCTTTGTTGAGTGCCTGTTAAATTAGATCTCAAAAGTGATTAAAGAGAGTTAATAGAAGGGTAGGCCTATGGATAAGAGCTTTTACACTGAATTGCTGATCATTAAATCGATGACAAACAAAATAAACAGTGAGCGAATCCAAAGAGGTTGGAATGATATAATTGGTAAGGCAAACTTCAGCAAAGAAGATGAATAAAAAATAGATGTCTAAATTTTTAAAAACAAACATAAAAACAGTGTAACCTTTAAAGCTTTACTATCATACTGATTTTTAATTATGCCAAATTTTATGATTTGTTTTTGTCAGATAATACACTTAAACTTGATATAACTATAAGCTTATTGATATTGTAGATAAATTATGAAAAGTAAAGCAACAAACGCAAGCAAATAAACTAGTCAGCAAAAGCAATCTTCGAAGAATGTCTCTTCCTCTTCTAAAAAATAAATTGAAAAGAAATCATAGAATTTAGAGAAAGAATCAAATCAATAGGAAAAAGCTAATTTGCCTGCCTCATAGTAAAAAGACGCAAAGGTAAAAGCTTAATCATCAACTGGAACAAATCCAGTTTTACCGCCAGAGAAGAATATAGTAAAACCGGAAAAGTAGTCTTCAAGCAAAATTTAGAGCAAGAAAAGTATTTTAATAGATCCTCCTAGAAGAGAATTGCCGAAAAGTCAGACCGTTACTATTAAGCCGTATCTTGAAAATACCTTTCAGGAGGTGATAAACAAAGGTCTTAAGTAGGTTTTAGCTCATCAGCCAGCTGACCCTATAAAATACTTAGGCGAGTTTATGCTGAAGCATTCAAATTCTAATTGAGACTATTGATGGGACATTTTGGACAATAATATCAATATGAATTTATTAATAATATCAAACGTAGAATATAAATTCATGCAGAACTACACGTACTTGAGACCATCCTCAAGAATGATTGGCAGCAAGACAACTAGTCTTAACAATTAAACTTTGACCCCTCGCTCGAACCAAGGCGGAAAGGAAATAAAGTACTCTCTCGAAGAAGTGGAGTCAATTGCCAGACTACGAGAATATCTACAAAAGCAGAATTCAGATCGGCAATTCAGTGATGATCTCTTACTGAGGTATTGCTACTTGGGGAACATGAGCATAATTGATTAAGTTTAAAAGTTTAAGTACTATGAGGAATGGACAGCCATGCCACTGACTGCAAAGAACATCGAAAGAGGAATTCTGCACTCAGGAGTTTTCTACTGTTATGGCCGAGATCATGAGTATTGCCCTAACATTTACTTCCATCCAGGACGCATTACATTAAAACAAGTAATTATATGTTAACAAAGTTTTCTATATCAGACTACCTCATCTGTTTGAGGACACTGCTTTCACCCGTTGAATAAAACATGCTTATTCCTGGCAAAATTGATAAGTGGAATCTTATCATTGATGTTCGATCGTTTGACGAATCCAACCTTAAAAGTAACTTTTCTATCTTTTTAAACAATGCAACAAAAATCTGTAATGCGTACCCGTTCAGACTCAAGCGAGTATTTTTAGTATTGCCTGGATCATCAGCTAGTCTGTGGTCCAAAGTAGTCCCTTTCAAAAATTCATTTCAATAAACATAAAAATTTCTGAATTAATTAGGACTCACAAAAAACCTTGTGAAAATTGCAAATATGAAAGATTTTGATAAATTCATAGCGTACGAAGAAAGAGAAAAGCAGTATGGCGGAGTTCTTTAAAATCTGACATAGTTTTGGCCAATTTCCTCCACCAACAGGCTGATGGAAATAAATTCAAGATTCGTGGAAGGATCAGAAGAGAGTGAGTAATACTAGTCAGTCGCTAATGACTACTCGTATTTTGGATAGAAGGTTGAGGTGGAAACACGATGCAACTTCAAACAATTTTGTTCAATCCAATGACTGTCTCTACTTGCAACTGATCCAGATTTACTAACTTGAATAACTTGAAGTTTAATCAAAGCTCATTAGATCTACAGTATGCATTTGATAGAATTTGAGTTTATAATAAGCATCTATTATATAATTATTTTCATTTTCAACAACATGAGGAAAGATAACTAAAAACACAGTTCAGATGATGAGTCTAAACCTAGAAAATTGCAGAAGACTGAGGAAAACGGAAATGGAGTTGCCGCCAAGAATGGAAATACTCACCCTTAGAAGAGTTAACTCTCGTATTTTATCAAAAGCTCCAAGGTCATCAATGTACTCAAAGAGAAAGGAATTCAAAGATTCTTCCCCATTCAATATGAGACTTTTGACTTTATCTATAAGGGTGATGATTTGATAGCCCGAGATCGAACTGGATCAGGTAAGACTATTGCATTCTCATTGCCGATCATTCAAAGATTTAGAGAGCAGAAATTATTTAAAGAAAGCCCAAAACCTAAATTTTTGATTATTCTGCCCACCAGGTACAAGTATTAGCATCTAGGTAACTGGCAATCCAGGTGCAAAACGAGATCAAGAGTTTGCGACTGAAAGACGAAGAGGACTATTACGTGGTTCCAGTCTATGGAGGAACCGACATTGGGGATCAGATCCGGAAGATCAAAGAGGGAGCCGATATTATCGTATCAACTCCTGGGAGACTCTTGGACTTGCTTGAAAGAGGTGTGATCAACCTCTCTCAGCTGCAAGTAACTTGCCTTGATTAAGCAGATGAAATGTTGAAGCAGGGTTTCCAGTAGGACATTGAGAAAGTGTTCCAGTACATTTAGAAACATGCTCCTCGAAAAACCCAAAATCTGCTGTTCTCGGCAACGATACCCTCCTGGGTTGTCGACCTCTCCCGGAAGTATCTCTCTTCTGATCGTAAATATGTGGATCTAATCAAGGATTCTGAGATCAAGACATCCAAGACGGTGGAGCATTTGGCCCTCAACTGCCCCTATTACCATCGCAACTCAGTTATCGCAGACTTAGTCAATATGTATGGCGGCCGCCATGGAAGGACCATCATCTTTTGTGAAACCAAAAAATAAGTGAACGAAATTGGGCTTAAAGCAAATCTTAAGGACTGGCAGCCCCTGCACGGTGATATCCCTCAAAAACAAAGATAAGTCACATTTGAAAGCTTTAAACAAGGTAAATTAAAATGTTTAATAGCAACAAATGTAGCAGCTAGAGGTCTCGATATCCCTCTGGTTGATTTGATTTTGCAGCTGGAGCCACCAAAATAAATTGATGCCTACATTCATAGAGCCGGTCGAACAGGAAGAGCTGGTAAGAGTGGAGTGTGCGTAACTTTTTACACAAGACAACAGCAGCCAATTCTTGAAAGAATCGAAAGAATAGCAAAGATAAAGCTTAAAAAAATCTGTGCTCCACAGCCAGTTGACATTGTAAAAGCCAGTGCCCGAGATATTGCCATCAGTCTGAAGTAAGTGAGTGATGAAGTTTTGCCATATTTCAACGACATCGCATAGGAAATGATCAATTAGTAAGGAGCTGTTAGGTGTTTATCTAAAGCTTTAGCTTTTATTTCTGGCAACACAAAGAAAATTTCTCAGCGATCCATATTGTGCGCGATGGATGGCTATATTACATATATGGTGAAATGCCCTGTGTAATATCAAGCTCCTGGTTTCATTTTCAGTTTTTTGAGGAGAAACACCTCATAAGAGCTTGCTGATGACGTAAAGGGAATGAGAAGACAAAATAAGAACTCAGCGGTGTTTGATGTGCCATAAAAATACAAGTCACAAATGGACAAACTCATCGAAGAGTGTAAAGAAGGCACACGCCACACATTGAGAGGGTACGAAGTGCTGGTTGTTGACTCCATGGACATGCTAGAAGAGGAAGATGATCGTCCCAAAAGGGAGGAAATCGAATAAGTGGATGAGAGGGACTTGCGAGATGCTATGAGAAATAAGCGAGACTGGTAAATATTCATTGGATCTCTACCTAATAATGCTGATGAGAGATAGTTATAAGACTTTTTCAGAAGTAAGGGTATCCGCATCACAAACATTAGAATTCTTAGAAGTATAACATTTTTTATTTTTAGATGATCAAGGATAGTCTAAATGTGTAGCCTTCGGTTTGTGTCTGGACCCAGAAAGTGTTAAAAAGGCTCTCAGGCTTGATGGAGAAAGGTTCGGAACTAAAACATTAAGGATAAACAGAGCTGCAAAATGATATTTGAAACTCTATATAAACAACTTAAATAAATATAAATCAAATATGTTGGAGTTACTGTGGAAATTTAAAGTCCAGTTCTTGTTAACAGTCTTCAATCTTAGCCTATATCTATTGTAGCTTTTATTCACATAATTTTTTGCAATCGATTTTTGAAAAATCAGATATCTCAAGATATTCTGCTTTATTGAGATTTTTCTGCAGTTCTTTTATCAGTGCTCGAACACGTGAAGAGTAGTGATATTTTAGAGCTTCAATTTCCGGGAACTAAGGTAGTAATTTCTGAAGGTAACGATGTCTTTATTAAACAAGAATTACTTTTTAACTAAATTTACAAAGAATGATAAAATCCAGAAGGCGTACTCACTCCTCTCTGTGAAAATATATTATAGTAGGATATGAGACAAACTAACTATGTTTTTGATGGGAATTTTTGATGATCGCATAGCAGCCTAGACAAGCTTCAAAAATCTTTTCGAGTTACTAACCCTGAACAGAGAGGATTTAGCAGGTCTCTTCTTCTTAATAATTTTTTAAAGATTTTCATAGAAAGTCTCTAACTACAGTCCGTACTTGCCAACTAGAATGAAAAGGCAAGAAAGGACTTATATTTGAATTACGGGGTGCTCATCCAAATTGATTATTTTACTGAGGAGAAATTAGGAAAGGGCGAGTGGACTGGATAGTTTTGAAAAAACTTTATCTCCTATCTGGTTATACACAGATTTCCTTTATTATACAGGGAAATCTTAAAGCGAAAGTAGTGAGGCTATGAGTACTTCTTGGAAGCATTTTTTCATTCTGATCAACATAATTTATTTCTCAGGTTATTAAAATTGGATTTGATTAATGTGATCGAGATGCAATACAAATTTCAAGACGCTGCTCAGATTCTGAGTGATAAACTATTTATTGATTGAGGACAAAACGTTAAAAATCATATATCCATCTTTAAGAAGTTTGAAATCAATTTATGATTAAGATACGCATTTCAAAAGAACAGCATTTAACAAATTATTATCTTTGGACTGCTTGAGAAGCTAAGCAGCCACTTGGAGCCAGCCTTCAGTGTCTCCACTAACAGCACAATGCATGATTACTTCCATGAAGTTAGCCTGAAAGTTTATAATGTATTTATAAGTGGAACTCTAGATGTTTGTATTTATCTTGACACCAATTTTAGTAACCAATTCCACCATCTATTTGCTCACGCGCATTTTACACTCCTCACCATGTTTGGAGTTTAACAGTTATTACACTAGTTGATCCAAAATACGAATCTGAGTCTTATCTTTTCTGAGATGAGTCAGCAGGGTGTCTAGTGTTGAAGTCATTGATTTAGTAAATATTATAATTTCTGTTTTTAATCTAAAATTTTTATTCTGTTGCAAATCTAAATACTGATATAAAAATTCTATATTCCTACCTACCATTGAATATCATGGCTGGCAAGGCTCAAATTCAGGCTATCCTGTGGAAAAACTTCTTGATTAACTTCCGTACCAAAGAATTTCTACGGTAGATAATTTCTACATTGATTCTGGGCGTATTTATCATCATATTGGAAAGGAATTCCGCCAACAACATCATCACTCCCTTTTATCTGTCCATGGCTATAATAGGGTATGGCCGGTCCGTCGGATTCGCGTGGACGCTCGAAAAGGAGACCTACCAGAAGGAAATGCAAAATATTATGGGAATCTCTTTCCTAGGCTATCTGTTCACCTGGCTATTCTACTTTGTCATCAACGCCATCTACGTCTGGGGAGTTATGATTCTTATCCTCTACTTTGGAGTCGCCATGTCAGAACATGGAATCAGGTTTGCTGAAGGATATGCATTCTCAGATCTGGCTTTTCTCTATTTCATCTACGCTCTAAGTACAATCAGCTTTGTGATGTTTCTTTCTGTGTTCTTTAACAAGGCGAAAGTCGCTGCTCAGGTACTTTATTCCCCTAAGTTAGGCTATGGTTTTCATTCAACTCCTTCTCAATTTTCTTTACTTTCTGAGATTCTCCAAAGAGTACAGTTAAAACAAAGCATATTTGCTTCTCACCTCTATCTTTCCTCAGGTGAGCTTCAACAACGGAGTTTGTGCTATTGCTTTCCTAAATGATATTTTTCCCAAAATGAACTTCACTTATGCAGAATCATTGGTAAGCTTAAGTTTGACCACCGTTATTTATTGTCTTATGGCTTTGTATCTTGAACAAGTGCTGCCAAATTCGCAAGGAACAAACAAGCACCCATTATTTTTCATTAAGAATCTCTGCAAAAAGCCTCTAGTTTCATCGAATGAGCAGCCACTGTTATCTTAAATAGGCGAAATATCGCTATAAAATTAAATTCAATATCTACAGGAGAGAGTCATTGAACAGAATCCGCTTATTACACTTTCGCACGTTGTTAAAACATTTGGAAAAAAGGTAGCAGTCAATAATGTGTCCATGAACTTCTATGGCAACGAAATATTCTGTCTACTTGGACACAATGGAGCAGGAAAATCGACAACTATCAATTTGCTGACCGGTCTCATGAAACCCACAAACGGCAAACTGGAACTACTGGGCATGAACTACCGCTAAAATGTTGATTAAATTCGCAAAAACGTTGGACTTTGCTTACAGTTCAATGTATTGTACGATGACCTCACTATTGAATAGCACCTTAAGTTCTACGCTATGCTCAAAGAGGTAGATAGTACCCATATTGACGAAGATGTTGAGCAAACTATTGTTAGTTGTAGTCTGACAAGTTAGAAAGGAAAGTATATTAAAAACTTATCAGGTGGCAACAAACGAAAAGTTTCACTCGCCAACGCACTAATTGGAAAATCTAAGATAATATTCTTGGATTAGCCTTCCTCGGGTCTCGACCCAAACTCGAGACAGGGAGTCTGGAATATCATAAAATCTGTGAGAACTCCTGAGAGATGCCTTTTGCTGACTACCCATCACTTGGAGGAAGCTGAGGAACTTTCGCAAACTATTGGTATCATGTCCGAAGGTAAAATGATGATTGTGGGAACTTCTGACTATATTAAAGAGAAGTTTAATGTCGGCTTCCATGCAGTCCTTGGTTTCACTGAAGCCAACAAAAATATGATGGAAGATTGCCGTAAGCTAGTCTTAGAACTCATTCCCAGCGCAAAGGAAGACACACAGACTGCTTATAACACTTTGAAGTATTTACTACCTCAAAATTAAGTTGCCAAATTTGGAGATCTGTTTAAAAAGTTAGAAAGCACATGTACACTTTCTGTAAAAATGAGCAACTTGGAGGATGCATTCATCAAACTAGGTGAATAGTGTGAAAGCAGTTAAGCCCCAGCTATTAATGATGCTGAGCTACGGCTGCCATAGTACTAATGTTCGTACTCTTTCTCAAGACAGTTTCGTGCTGTTTTTATCCGAAAGCTAACTACAACTTTCAGATCACTCGGAGCAGTGGTATCTATTCTGCTGCCTATTATTTTTATCCTTCTTGGAGTGCTTATGTCCTGTGTGTTTATTGAAGGAGACGGGCCAGTTCAACAATGGATTCGCAGGTATTTAATCAGTTTCTTCATGGTATGGGCTTTCTTATTTAATACTGCAACCTTCTGTGGAGATCTTGTACTAGAGCGAGAGAAAAGGTTTAAATACTTATCACATGTCTTAGGTCTTCGCAAACTACCCTACTGGTCCGCTAATTATGCCTTTGATCTAATGATCTTTCTCATTCCTCTGATGATATTTTTTGTCGTTATCTTCTCTATGGGCGAGCGTGGTAAGTTCTTAGCTGATGTCGCTGGCTACATCGTTATAGTACTGGCATTATTTTCAGTGTCATTTATTGGATACTCGTACTTGTTCTCATTTATGTTCCAAAAATCGAGCACAGCATTTAGATTATTTCCATTTTTCAACATGATATTCTTCTTTACTCTGCCGACAATTCCAATGAACACAAGACCAGATGGAGCCCTTGCCCAGTATATTTGTCCATTAGTGAGTCCATTCGTGGCTTTTTTCAACTGCTTTTTCACAAAATAGATAATGGGATAGTTCGCAGATTTTAATAATTTCCAAAGCAAATCGTTGACTTACGACCTACTTTGTTTAGTCATTCAAGCAGTTGTGTTCTTATCTGCGGCTTTGTTCATCGAAAATCTAAGATTCAGGCTCAAGGATAGGCTGGCAGTCGCAGATGTCGAGCATATGCAAGATATACAATAACAAAGAGGCTCTTTTAACGATGCTGATCATATCAATCACGATGATGAGATATTTATTTAGCATCTCACCAAAAAGTATAGCAACGGATTTACTGCAATCAGAGACAACAGCTTTTCAGTCAAAAAAGGATAGATCTTTGGGTTATTAGGACCTAATGGGGCTGGAAAATCGACTACTTTCAACATCGTGACTGCAGCCCTATCGAAGACTTCAGGAGTGGTCAAAATTTTAGATCAAAATATAGATAATGGAATTATGCCCATTTTCTCAGAGTTCGGAGTTTGTCCTCAGTACGATTCAATTTACGAAAATGTTACAACGGAAGAGCATCTCTATTATGTGGCTCGTCTGAAGGGAGTCAATTAATCAGAAATCGATAATCTGATTAAGTATTATATTGATCTGCTATCGTTGGCGCCTTACACTAAGATAAAAGCTGGAAATTTGAGTGGCGGCAATAAAAGAAAATTAGCTGTTAGCATGGCAATGCTGGCGAACCCCAAAATAATGTTCTTCGACGAGCCTTCATCTGGAGTTGATCCGATTTCTAGACGATTTCTTTGGAAAAGTTTAAATCTATCATCACAAACGAAAGATGCAGCTATGGTGTTAACAACTCACACTATGAGCGAAGCCTAATCACTTTGTTCAAGAATCGGCATCTTGATTAAAGGAAAGTTTGTCACAGTAGCCACTCCTTCACAACTCAAGCTTAAGTATGGAAAGGGTTTTCGTGCGGAAGTCAAATATTAGAACAATGATTTGAACAAAATAATAGAAATAGTTTAAGCTAATTTCGGGCCAGAAGTTGCCGTCGAGAAGTTAGAAGAAGAAAAGACTGCTGTATTCACCATTGAGAACTCAAAATTCAGTTACTCAAAAGCCTACTAACTGTTTGAGAACAAGCTAGTGAAGGAGAAATTAGTTACTAAGTACAAGATCAAGTAGTCAACTCTATAAGAAGTGTTTTTGTTCTTATCACAGTTACAGCCACCCGTAGAGCAAGCCGATTATAGTGAGCCATGGCAGTTCTGCTGTTGGGAGCGTGGAGCCAATGGATGCCAATGGATATGATATCTATTACTGATAACAAAATAAATATGGCTTTAATTGTATTTATATAACAAAATGACTGAACTGTATTGGCAGAGGTATGTCGAGCTGACAGCATTGGAGCCTCTCAATCGTAAGGACAAATTCTGGCAGGGTATCAAATAACAACTTGATCGTCGTAAATAGCCAAAACATCACCTGTAGCTGTACTCGATGTGCCGGTCGGATAACCCCTACATCAGGTTCATCTTTGTTTAGTTAGACAGGTCCGCAGTAGTCCCAATATTACCCTCTAGACCGTATCATAGCTGATCTGTAGAGACAAAGCCTGCGAACTTCAATACTGCTTGTCTCTTATGAAAGTGGCCAATGAAAACAGACGCAACAAAATAGAGTAAATATATACTGATGTAGTTTGAAGGGCTGTAAATAGCAATACGAAACAATGTGGAACTGCATAAACGTGGAGCGACGCAATTTAATCAGACGCTAAGATGATCTCAAAAATGCTGTATACGGTCTCACTCAGAAACTTGAGGAACAGCCTGTCGAAATCAAGGCATCAGTTCCTAAGCTCGAGTAGAAAATATATATTTGATGCTGTCTATTTATAGTAAGCTACAAAAATGATCTTGTCATTATCAATAAATCATTTACCCAAGTTAATATTTGGGACTTTACTACCGATTGTATAAGTTGCATTCGAAGAGTAGGCATCTGACGCCAGGAAAGTGAGATATTTTTCAGAATAAAGTTGGGGGTATAGCTCAGCTTCCTCCAATGCCGCTAAAAACTAAGTGTCAATTTGTGTTTTTTCTTTTTCGAAAATCATTGTGGCCTCGATAATAGCGATCTTCTTCTCGTTTTCTTTCAACTGGATAGCTTTCTCGAATTATATGTGTCTCACATCAAACTTAGATTCCGCTTGGATGATAGTCTTCTTCTGGAAAGTCATTTATTCCTCTACTGTAGTTTTCTCCTTTTCGACTTCAATATAGAACTCGACTTTTTTCTTCTCCATTTCTTCAAAATTCCTCTGAATTTCGATTGGGATATCAGGTTTGGTAACACGGATAGACAGAATTTAGATTCCGGGAGCCCATATTTTGAGATCCTTGTTTAATGATTTTATAAGTTCTTCATCAAGCTTATCGAAAATATCGATGTATATTTCTTGGAGGGAGTGCTTGGAACAAAATTGGTTAATCTCATGATGCAGTTTATCAGTAATCCAGAACTTCTCATAGTCTTCAGTGTAATTGAGCACAGTGTCATAGACAAATTATTTTTTGAGCTTGTTGACAACTTCTACCTTATTGAAATAGACCATTGTACCATTGGATGTACCGCAGGGAATATTTGTTACCACATCTGTTTGGATGCTGATGCTCATCTCAATGAACTCTTGCATGAAAGGGATGCGAAAATGAATGCCGGGTTCGGTCAATGTCTTTTGTAGCACTCCAAAGTTTTTATAAATGCCAACAGAACCCTCTCGGACTTTGTGAAACCCTGATAGCATGAGTCCGACATAAATTAGGACTGCTGCGATGATAACTTGGATGATAGCCATAGGCAATAGATACACTTATTTATTATATTTACAAGATATGTATAAAGATGCAATTTATCAAATCTAATAATGAGCGCGCTCGATATCAAATTGTTAAATTGAATTTAGTTTGATGGTAGTCTGCGAATACATTATATTAATTAATCAGATTGAACAACGTCGCGTGAGATGTTTAGAAAGATAAGTCAAATCTATAGATTTAGCCAACAAAAATTCTTAACCATGCAAGCCTATCTTAAGATTCGTAATTCAGAAACATACGAACTCTCTATACCAACATTGAATCAGGAGAGTATTCAAGTGCAGGTCCCCAAGAAAGGAAGCCTAGCGGACCTTACTAAGGAGCTAAAGTAAAAGCTCGAAATAAGTAACATTCGCTACCTGTGCAACCAAAAAATATTAATGCCCGAAAGCACGCTCGTGGATGTCTTAATTACTCGCCACTTCTATGTCTTATCAGAAGAGTATAACATCTTCGCAGTGTAAGGACAGCTCTTCGACTACGGTAAATCAGATGAAGTTGTCGAGGGAATTGTAGGACTTTAGCTTCCCGCAGTGACAAAGCGCGAAGTCGAGAACTACCTCTTTCGCATTAACGAGTGGTTCATGTTCCACACAGGCAAAAGTCTCACGGATGAAACTGCCAAGCTCGATAGCAAAACTGTCAGCCGGATTTTCATCGAGTCTACCATTGATCCGCAACCTCAAGAGAGGAGAATTTTGGAAATTCAAAATGAGTGGGAGCGAGTGTATTGGTCGGTTGTTGATCTTAACAAGAAAAAAAAGGAGGCCGATTAAATTTGCTTGCGAAAGGTGAGACAAAAAATGTCTTGGGGACTTGTATTCTTAGGCGCGAATATCACATTTATTTGGAGTGGAACATATATCTTTTACAGTTGGGACATTATTGAACCCTTAGCATATTTCGTGTCATCCATTGGAGCAATTATCCTCGCGAGTCAATTTTTCAAGCTTGGTCGCCCTTATAGCAATTATGCATACCAGCAATATTTAATGGAGAAAATACAGCCACAGGTGTACAAAGAAATAGGATTTTCATTACAATAATTAAAAAAAGCTGAAAACCATCTCATTCAACTGGAAAGCTCTCTCAAGGACTACTTTTTAAAAAGACTGTGATTATATATTAAGGGATATGATGGAATATGATTAAAATATCAATCATGAAGAACCACAATAAATCATTCATAAGTATGGGTTGCTCGAGTTTACCTTTTCGTGGAGTTTCTTATACTTATCTTTCAATTCTTTATCGCCTGGAGACAGCATCAAAGTCACTGAGGTTGGTTTCTTTGTTTAAGCTGCAATGCCGAGCTCCATTCTGCTTCTAACGTAGATATAAGGGATTCCGTTTTCCTCACACAACACGGGAATATGACTGATCACATCTACTGGGGACACATCAGCAGCAAGGATGACGATACCTTTCTCGCCCTTACGGATTGCTTTTACGACATCCTTGACTCCTCTTTTAAGTTTTTTGTCGCGATTGAGGTGGCGTACTAACTTCAGGATCTTGCTCCTGAGGACATCATTGGCGATAGGGTTAGCGATAGGAGTCAAGTAGAACTTCTCGTCTTCTGCGTCCATTTCAACACTAAGATAATAATAAATGTAAATATAATCAGTGCTAAGCTTCTCATATGCTTTCTAAAATTTACTATTAGTTTTCAATATCATCGGCTATTTCATTACTTTTAGCTTGAATATGAGAATCATTTAACACTGGTTCTGTTTTCATTTTTTTGCTGAGTTAAGTCAGGAGAAATCCTTTTTTATCTTCTATGGTTTCTTTGTTGACAATATTTACAAAATTAAGTCTGCTCTTTTAAGTTTGTATATGTTTATGTGATTTCAGCCTAAAAGTTGTAAGAGTAGAGTTCGCACATGCTAATTTGCCAAACAGTTTCTATATTCATATAAAATTACATTATTTTCTTCATCAACTGTCTTCTGTCGCAGTGATAGTACTTTTTGCTTATTGCTGTTGATCATTTTCAAGAGCCGATCATTAGTTTTCATTTTTTGTAGAGATTGCGATGCTTTTATTTTGTACAAAGACTAGATTTTTGTTTATAGTTTGACTCTAAATTATTTCATTTGCTATTTATTTTTATCTGTGTTATTGAATCGATACATGGACTTAGAGACTTTGTTGGGTCTGGTCTATACAGATTTTGAGTACTTCTCAGCATACTTTTTGTTTCTCTTAAACTCCTTAAGAGCCTTTCATTTTCCTGCAAATATCAGTAATTAGTACTTTTTCAAGTGATCTTTTACCGATTAATTTATTGCAAGGAGTGCAGTTCCACATTCAATATTATATAAAATTATCAGGATCATCAATGATGAAGCATGCAACTTTTTTAATTAGAAAGTCATAAATAAAAATCATAATTATTTAATTCAAGCACCTTTGGATCGCTGTTGTAGTCTATTGATGATGTAGGTGGCATTCTCAATAGACTTACTCATTTCCACTTTGCGTGAGCTGTCAATTCTGCTCTTTTTATCAGTACCATACTTGCTAGTGCCATGCCGGTAGCTTTCATTCATTACTCTCTGGTGTGCAACGTCAGGGCGGTCCTGCTCCTGGTCTATAGCTGAACATTACACTTATGCTCTTGACAAGTTCATGATGTCGTCAAATCGAAAGCGTGACAGGCAGTTTATGACCTAGTAGCACAATGAATCTGTATTCGGAAGCTCCAAACAGCAGACAGGCAGCTACTTGGGCACAATATCTTGAAAATCTAATGATTGAGTATTTATGAACCCTGAAATATAGTTTTTGATGAAAACTTCAGGTTTATCGCTACTAATTTTCTTATGTAGTCTGATTGTCTCATCGAATATTTTGAGTCTCTAATTTGTTTCAGATAAATAGGCTTCATATACTGCTTCAGATTTATTCTTGCTGTCCTCAATATGGGAGCACAGTTCTGCGTACTTGTCGGTTACTGTTCGGGCTATTTCCTAAATTTATAAATGCGTACATCAAAAATCTGCTTGAGCTGATCGTTTTTGGCTGCGTATCCCCTAAGACACTAGATACGACTTAATTTAATTCCTTCCCGTTGTTCATGCAACTGACTTCTTTTGATTTAGCACACTTTTATTTACTATTGCAGCTCCTTCTCGATAGATTGGGCTGCCTTCTTAAGAGTGAGCACTTTGTGAGACGCGTGCTTCGGAGTGAGGATGCATTCTGCGCATATATCCATCGCACTGCAGTTGAAGCAGTAGTATATTGCAGCTTAGTTGTGAATTTTGCATATACCTTTATCTTTCCCTTCCTATTTCTTGATATACTTGGCTGGTGATTTGGCTTTGGGAGGTTTGTCTTTCTTGTCTTTGCCCCTCAATTTACTAATCTGACTTAACTCATGTTAGGGCTAGTTTCTTTATGTCGTATTTTGGAAGTAAGCAATTGTGTCTGCGTCGAGGTGTGTCTCCATAAGGCAAATTTAACAAATAAAAGGATTTCTGCTGTGGTTAAGTGTGAAAATTTAGGTAGCGCAACCGACACACAAGTTATGACCACAAACCAGAACCAGCAGGTCTTCGGGTTGTCTTTCACACACAGCGCACATTTAGTTTTCCTGCATCTGGTAATGTTATATTTGAAATGTATAATTAATATTCAAAGATGACAGCAAATTCGACGGAACAGGAGAGCACTCTTAAGGAGTATATCGGCTAGCTTTTCACTCATTACGACACTGAGAAGAAGGGATACCTGAATTTTGAGCAGTTATCCAAATTTTTCAGCAATCTGCTGAAGTCTGCAGGCATTAATGTGTGTTTCACGAATCAGCAGATGTGTGAGGCAATAATGATGGCTAACCCTGCTTACAACGGGTTCTCGACTGCAGATGATGTGTTAAAAATATTTAAAGTGATGCTTAACTACGCAAACTCGCCTGCTGACACCACAGCTGGGCAGTCGAATGCACAATATAATACAGTTTATAATCCGTATATGAATATGCCCGTAAATGGGCAGTACGGCATGTTTAACAATAACGGAGGCCAGACTTGGAATTATGGAGGCTTCATGGGATACAACCCATATGGAGGGTATCGCCAGCCTTGATGAATTTTATTACAATCTCTACTATTTATAAATATTCTAACAAAACAGCTCATATTAGCGAGTGAAAGTCAATCAATAAAATCGAAGAGTTGTGATTGTTTATTTATAAGTGAATTAGTAATAAATCAAACAGGAGAATGGTGATTGAAGAACTGACACCTAGCGAGTTCATTTTTGCACTAGGCGAGTTCTCGTTCCCATCTTGATTTCTCTGCACTATTGATTATTCTTGTAGTAGTGTATGGCTTACGGTCTGGGTTCAATATAGTGCAGGATTCAAGCAGTCTCAAGTAGGAAGCAGCTGGTGTGTGCGCGTACCCTCTCGCATATTGAGCTCCACTTATTCTTTCCATCTATAATATTATACTATATTATTCTTCTTATTCCGAATTTAGCTTTAAAATAAAGGAGTCATATCAAAACAATTGCTAAACCATAATTTTAGAAATATTCATAAAAAATAACTATAAACTTAAGCATTTGGTTGAGGATAGAGATTGAAAATTTATTGAAGTAGTCAAGGCTTTTTATAATTATTATAGCAATAAAAATGTTCAAGACAGTTCCCCAATTTCATCATAGAACTTACCCACGGATTTTAGACAAGTAAAAGATCGCCAATAAAAACAAAACCCACTATTTAGGTCTATCATACGCAAATAAGTAAAGCCAGTAAATTGCAGCCAAAAGCTTATAAGATTAGTACTGTGATCTCGTTGTGGAGTCTGTCAAGAAGAATTATCTTGTCGGCAACATCAAGCCATTCGCAATTGGCAACGGTCTTCTAGGTGAACTCAAATAATAAGTAAAGCAGTTGGAATAAGTTCATTAGAAGCCGGCCAAGTCATTATACTCTTAATAGGAAACAATCTCAGGCAAGCTCAACAAGCTCATCAGCCGAGCTATCAAAGTCAAATCTTAAAAACGAAGAAAATTTAAGAAAAATTTCGAAAGTGAAGTTTTTATAAAGAGTACTATTGAAGATGATCATGAAAATTTGCGTTAAGACTACCAAGAGGAAGTGAAGGTGTAGCGAGCAGCACGGCAAAAAACAATCCAAAGTATAAATAATAATTTACTTTCCACGTATTCTTCTTTCATCGACAAATAGCAGACACAAAAGAATAAGCTGATCAAGTTCAAGAAAGATTTCAAGGTCGTCAAGATATATTCGAGCCATGATGACGTATATAGGCCACCTCGTAACTTTAACAGCGCCCTTAGTATAGAGAAGGAAGACTATGGCATATATTCGCGAAGTATCAACAAGGCTCTATATTACAAAAAAGACAAAGGATAAAACGAGGAAGTTGTTGACAGAAAGTTCAGCAATAAGAATATCGAAAAATCATTCTATTGTAACTACCTCGGAAGCTATTCAGAGCGCAAAAATATTCTTCGCCACTCTTAAGGTTCGCTCCGTAAATGAATTTTTTCAATCTTTATGTTAAATGTGATTGATTTAAGTATTATTAGTAATCAAAAATGGGTCCTTTTTTGTTTATTGTTTGGGACCACAGGAGCCTAAAGCATCTATTCCGCAATTAGATGTAGCAAATTTCCCATTCTCTCTTGTCTAGGCCTTACGACTTCGGCATTGGATTTTTTGGCAGTACTGGGCTTATTGCTACTAACTGTATTTTGAAAAATATCTCTGAATTATTGAACATCCTGTTTGCGTAGTTTCGACACTGCGCTTTGGTGAATATTAATAGCGGGACCAGCTTTATTATTTCTTGCCTTCTTATTATTTTTGCTGGTGTTCTGTGCTGAGGTCTTTCGGCAACTATCACGCGAACTGCACCTTGAAATAGATCTAATTGATATTGTTGATTTATTTAGACTATTTTGAGAGTAGAGACTTTTTTGAGAATTTATTTTCTTGTATAATCGACTGTTCTCATTGTCAATTTTCATGAATGCCTGCACTCGGCGATATGTTTGAAATTGTAAATGATTTCGCTTGCGCCCCTCTAATAGCTCGTCGTTTATTGACGGTCGTTATCTTTATCTCTTGTCGCGGTGGGAAAGGGACTGATTACGAGCTGTCTTTGCAAATGTGGTCGTCGTTTTCATATATCGATTTGCTACTGAGGGCAATCGAGTGGAGCGAAGAGAAGGGTACATGTACACCTGCCCTGAATTTTTTACAGACAACATATTAAAAATATTATTAATTAGTTGTTCAAAGTAAGTGCAATAAAATTAAAGTTTATACAGAATTATTAAATCAGTCAGATGAGGCTAAGTAGACCAATGCAGCCAACAAAACCATCAATCAGTTACATTAAGACATCGGTTGAATACATTATTTTATTATTTGAGAAAATGTTGTAAATAGGTACAAATAATCCGGGAATAGCTCCAAATGTAACTTCGACTGGCGTGAGTACAATTACTAACAGGAAAAGGATAAATTTTAAACATTAATTCATGTCTTAATGCCTACTTATCATCTCTAGAAGCTTGAACTACATGAAGAATCCAAAGATGAAGGCAGTAAGCAAGCAAAATAGGAGTCCTAGACTGAAATAAATGGGTGCTAAACTGACAACAAGTATAGTGTAGAGTGGAATTTTAGCAATCAAACACAGAATGAAAGCGGGTCCTGTGCGATGGGGAATTTTATATTCACAGATATGATTGTTGCTCCATTTACTTTCACAGAAAAAGCAAAACTAATAAGTGCAAATGCATTTCACATGGTCACACCCTTTCGCCTTCTCAATAATATTGCGACAATTGGGGCAAAATTTATGACCTTCAGGTAGAATCATTAACTTTTTCTATCGGCACTCTTAACATTCTTTCTACTTTGAGTTTGTTGCACATTTTTAACACTTCTTTCCCAATTACTTATAGTTTTAAAGATATGTTAGGATTTGGTTGATAGATTGTTGATCGAGATGATCCATAAACATTAAAGTTGAGCCCTATTTGATAGACAACGCTTAGAGTTAAGCTGTACAACCTGCATAACAACATAAAATTCTGTCATTTTGGTTCATTTTTTCTTGAACATACTTGCACAGACAGTTTAAGCAGAATTTATGACCACATTTGTAGAAATTGAACATCTGAGCACTCTCGCAGCAGATTCCACATCTATTATGCTATTATTCAAGTATGTCATCAGTCGTTGTGTTATTTGTGAAGGTAGCATGATCTCGGAGATGATCCACTCCTTGGCTGCTTATTGCTGTTGATTTGTTTGAATCATACGTGGCTGGGTGGATTTTATAGCCCCGCATTATTGATTAATAGTTATTATTCTCAATAAATTTGCAATCATTGACTAATGTACAGCCAATTAATAATTATATTAAATGTGCTAAATTTGCAAATTTTTTATCAAATGGTATATTTTTTCTTTGTGATAAATTAAAAAATGATTTATATTTATGCTAATTGTACATATTATATTTAAATATTGCAAATTCTAGATAACTGATTGAATATGTCTTTCCAAATTGACGATCACAGCCTGGCCCAGTAATTGAGGAGACTGAAGCTGCAAAATGCGCACAGGGAGAAGGAAATCGAAATGCTTAAAGCCACAGACCCTGAGATACTGGACATCCGCAAGAAGATCGAACTCTCATATGTCAACAAGGCCAGATCAAGGCAGCTCTAGTAGAAGCAGATCATCGAGCTGGAGCAGAAGAAAGTATAATCTGAAATGTAGGCCAAGACATTAAAAGAGGCCAAAGCAGAGCAGGACAGAAGGTAGAGAATCAAGCAAGAGCACGATCTTAAGCAAAAATAAAACTTAAAGATTCTGGCTCAACAAATCAACTCCAGAAAAGAGCTAGAATTTTAAGCCCGGCAGTAATACTTAAAAGAAAAGGAGTCAGTAAACATTCAGATGCAGAAGTTGATTGAAGCTGAGAGGATGGCAAGGCTGAAAGAAGAATCTAAGAAGAAATAGCTGTATCAGATTATGTTGTAGGAACACAAGGCAAAGTAAGCAATTAGATTTGAGAATGAGTTAAAAAACAAGCAATAGCTCGAGAAAATTGAACAATACCAAAGCAAATTAGACAACAGGGATCGAGCACAGAAGTAGTAACATCAACGCAAGTAGAAATAAAAGCAGGCTATTTACGAAAAGTTGCGGGATATAGAAGTTAAGAGACAACAAGAAGAAGACGAGCTTGAGGAAATGAGATTGCAATACTATCAATTTAAAAGCGAAGCTCAGCAGGCTCAAAAAGACAAAGAATAACAGGAAAAGAGAGAAATGTTTAAATCTATGCTCAAGAATGCACTCAAGTAGCAACTAGATTTAAAAGCTAAGCAAAAGGAAGAAGAAGAATATCTTCAGAAACAATTTAGAGTCAAAATGTTGTAGAGATTAGCAGAATAATAGCGGGTTGAGCAACTTACACTATAACGGAAAAGACAAAAGATTAAATAGCATACGCAAGAAGTCGAAAAGTTATGGAAAATTAAACTCCAGCAGTATCGATAAGCCAAATAACAAGAGCAGAAATAAGTTCAGTAAAAACGACTTCTCGAAATGTGGAAGCTGAAAATTTTAGAATAAGAAAAAGAAAGGCTTATTCGTGAACATGCTCCTCATCTCAGTGGTTTTCTACATCCTGACCTGGCTCAAAGGGCAAAGAGAATAGCTGCGTACTAAGCTGAGCCGACATAGATAGATTACTTAAATAAGTATAAAATAAATTGATTTTAAATAACTCTATTACTTTAACGCAATAAATGTAATTATTTTATAGGAAAGTCGATGATGCCTCGCTACCGCTCCGAGCCCTCTATTGAAGATAGTCGACACAGAAATAGGTCTCATTCTTCAATAAAGCAAGAAGAGTCGATAGTGAAGCTTCCATTAATAAAGAAAAGAACAAAGACTGAATCATTAAAACTAACTGATGAGCAGATTGAGTAAATCGGGAGTAAGGTGTTGCGACTCCAAAAGCTATATTATGGGCCAATTGGGTGCAGTAGGTCAGTTATGCTTGAGAAGGTACTTCTACGAAAAAAAGTTAATCGTAAAATCAAGTATGATCAAGGCGAGCATAACGAGCACCTTAGCAAATGGCTCAAGTAGAAAAAACAAGCTGCAGTCACTCCAGAGATGTACGTCAGCCAAATTTATATGTGAGTTTTATACTATATTTAATAATAATTGTATTCAATTTGATGGATATTTCCGCAGAAGAAAAATCACTCCTTCATGACATAAAGCAAAAGTAGGCTGAATTAGACAATATATTCAAAGAGCTTGAGATAAAAAAATCAGATGTAATCAACTCCGAGCAACCGCACGAGCATGATCAATAGCGGATGAAGATTGGAGGAAATTAGACATATTTTCTCAAGTATGGGGAGTACCATCGAGATAAAATTCGCAAAGACTATGAAAGTGCTGCCTTACCCTTTAAATGGCTTCAGCTCCCATTATGCAAGAGGACAGTGTTCGATAAAATGCTTTTCTGTATTCCCGCAGATATGATTATACTTTACACCTACTATCTTTGGAGAAAAACTAGTGGAAATTTTACTAATAAATGGGGTCTAAAGAAAACTTCACAGCTCTATGTGGGGTTGACAGTCTTCACATGGGCACTCGTGCTTGGAGAGAGCTTATTGCTCGACCCTTACTGGTAATAATCTATTTATGTAGTGACATCAACTCTCACCTATATAACACTCAACTTACCAACATTGAACGAGCACGCCTTCTTAAAAGTATACACTAATTTAATGTTAGAGTAATATTAGGATTCAAAAAAGACTGTATTTAATATCAAGATCTGAGTTATCACAATTTTATTACTCGTAATTCATAAGTAAGGCAATAAAAGAACAAATTATCAATGTTTACATGTTTCGCCTTTATGCTTAATTTATTTTCGATTAATCCTCAACTCGCCTTAATTATCCACTTTAATTTATTTGGATCCACTACGAGCTCCAATCTTATCAAGCGTATTTCGAATCATTCTTCTGTCATGCCTCTTTTTACTCAACCGAGTGTTACTGTACTCAAATGCCGATGTTGAAGTAGTATAATACTTCTTTCGCTCATTTTATGCTATGTCGCTCTTTATTGTTAAACTGGGACTGTTCAGCTCGTATGATGTTTTGAAAAATTTATTCTATCTCTTGTCTCCAGTCTAGAAATCGATTTCTATCTCTTGCGGTTTTTGATAAGATTGAGTAAGAAACTGTAAACTTTTCATTAAAATTGGGCTATTTTAGCTCAATTAACTTAATACCTTTGATTTACGAATTCTATCTTACCACATTTGGCACTCTTTCTTAAGTTTTGTGATAGTTTCATCCCTCTTTACGAGCTCAATTTATTTGTTATGTAGTTTTTATTTGATGTGCTCTATTAAAATCATCGCTTAAGATAGCTTACGCGTAGCTTTATCAATATTTTCTCGAAGCATCTGCTCATTAGCGCTTAGCACCTCGATTTTGTCTTTTTTATAGTATTTTATAAAGTGTTAAACTATCTAGCTAAGTAGTTTGATATTTTTTTGTGTAATGAAATTTCTCACTCGGTCGAGTTTGTCTTAAGATTCGACTTTAAGAGTCTGGTGAAATTTATTACATTGTTCGTAAACTGTTTAATCTTTTTCTTCCAATTTTTTCTCTTCATTTTATAGGCTCTCTTTGCTGAGTTCAATTGTGATCACTTTCATTTTAGGTTTCATGGAAGATTATAATAATAGAAATATTAAAATAGGCGCATATCAGAGCCTGGTATACGGTTCCTCAAAGATCACGTTTTCCGGACCGATCTCCGAAATGCTGCGCGTCCCCGACAGCATCATGGTCGTTTTCAGCTCGGCCTTCAGGATCTCGAAGCTCTTGTGGATACCTGCCTCCCCGTCGACGAGGCTGTACAGGAAGCCGCGGCCGAGGAACACGAAGTCCGCTCCGAGTGCCAGGCACTTGAAGACGTCCGCTCCCGACTGCACGCCGCCGTCTACATAGACTTCCATCTTCGACTTTAGTTTAATGACCTGGCGTCGAACGTAGGGCAGCGACTCGATGCAGGCCGCGCTTGTGTCCAGCTGTCTCCCACCGCAGTTTGATACCCAGATAGCATCGACTCCGCATTCGTGGGCCAGCTCAACGTCCTTGCCGTCTGTGAGGCCCTTCAGGATCAGCTTCATGCCTTGCTCAGCTGCCAGCTGCTTTATCCTTTTGACATCCTCCCAGTTTGTGCTCGTGTTGATACTTCGGATAAACGA
>APMI01004160.1_pt1 | contig 31896 bp, 31 predicted proteins | sample 667938 | NCBI WGS metagenome assembly APMI01 (sample SAMN01084076, study PRJNA167559) | wastewater metagenome | biome: Wastewater | place: Denmark: Ejby Moelle, Odense | collected 2011-11-28
GTTCGAACGGGCCGCCGATGGCGGCCGTGCCGGTCGAGGCGGGTTCCTGCACACGGCCTGACCCCGGCAGGATGCCGCTGAAGCCGATCCAGATGCCCGCCACGACCGCAATCGCCGCCCAGGTCGCGATCCGGAATATTTTCACGCCGCTCATTGCGAGCCGCCATGCCCGGAGTGGTCATCATCTGCAGGCGCAGAGGCTCTCATCTGGACCATGAACTCAACGTCGACGCGGCCGGCCTTCTCGAAGACGAGTGTCGCGGGAAAGCGGTCGCCGTCCCGCAACTGCCGGTCCGGCTCGATGAACATGAAGTGCAGGCGCTCCGCCTCGAAGTCGACGGTCGCGCCGGGTTCGATGGTCACGGCTTCGAGAGGCCGCATGCTTGCAACGCCGCCCTCGATAACGGATCGGTGGATTTCGGCACGGTCCGCGATCGGTGACATGACTTCGATCAGCCGGTCGGCTTCCGATCCACTATTCCTCAGGTTGACATAGCCGCCGGCGACGCGCGCAGCGGGTGGCGTCGGCCGCGACCAGGGATGACCGATCTCGATGTCGCCGACCGCAAAATCGTGCGCGAGCGAGGGGCTGGTAAAGGTGATGAACGCGGCAAGCGCCGCAATGGTGGTCCTGAGCACCGCGATGGTCCTGTTACTTCGAGGGTCTGTAGGCGAGCAGCCTGAGCGCGTTCGCGGTGACGAGAACGGTCGCGCCAGTGTCGGCCAGGATCGCCATCCAGAGCGTGGTCACGCCGAACAGCGTCGTTGCGAGGAATATGGCCTTGAGGCCGAGCGCGATGACGATGTTCTGCCAGATGTTGCCGAGCGTCGCCTGCGACAGCGCGATCAGATCAGCGACGCCCTCGACACGGTCCCTGAGTAGAGCCGCGTCGGCGGTCTCCAGCGCTACGTCGGTGCCACCGCCCATCGACACGCCGACCGAGGCCGCCGCGAGTGCTGGCGCGTCGTTGATGCCGTCGCCGACCATCGCGACGGGGCCAGCCTCCTTCAATCGGCCGATCTCGACGAGCTTGGCGTCGGGCAGCAGCTCACCCTTCGCCTCCATGCCGAGCCCCGACGCGATGGCGCTCGCCGTGCGCTGGTTGTCGCCCGACAGCATGAGCACCCGTACGCCGCGATCCTTCAGGCGTCGTATGCCGTCAGCGGCGTCGTCGCGCGGTTCGTCGCGCAGCGCGATCAGCCCTTCGATCTTCTTCCCCGCCATTAGCACCACAACCGTCTTGCCCTCGCTTTCGAGCGCAAGGATGCGCTCACGCGCGCCGGCAGGGATGTCGGTCTCCTCGGCGGCATGGCGCGGCGAGCCGACCGAGGCGAAGCCGGACTTGAGCCGCGCCGTCACCGCCTTGCCCGGCACGGCGATGCCGCCGCCGAAGACCTGCGGCAGCTCCAACGCGCGCTCCATCGCGGCCTCGACGATGGCGATCCCGAGCGGATGGCTGACATTGCGCTCGACCGCGGCCGCCCTGGCGAGCACATCGTCCTCCGAGCCTACCAGTGCGATGACGTCGGTGACCTTCGGATGGCCGCGCGTCAGCGTGCCAGTCTTGTCGAAGGCGACAGTGACGACCTTGCCGAGCGTTTCGAGCGCCGCACCGCCCTTGATGAGCAGGCCCTGACGCGCGCCCGCGGCGAGACCGGATGCAATCGCGGCAGGCGTGGAGATGACGAGCGCGCAGGGGCAGGCGATGAGCAAGGTGGCCAAGCCCCGATAGATCCACGTCATCCAGTCGCCGCCGAAGGCGAGCGGCGGCACGACGATGATGAGCGCCGCGACGACCATGGCGGCGGGCGTGTACCAGCGCGAGAAGCGGTCGATCATCCGTGCGGTCGGCGCCTTCGATTCCTGCGCCTCCTCGACCATGTGGATGATGCGGGCGATGGTGTTGTCGGCGGCGACATGGCTGATCCTCACCCGAAGCTCGCCATTGGCGTTGATCGAGCCCGCATAGACCTTCGCGCCCGGCTCCTTCAGGACCGGCACAGACTCGCCCGTCACCGGGGCCTCGTTGACCTCCGACGAGCCGTCGTCGACCACGCCGTCGGACGGTATCCGGTCCCCGGGTCGCACCACGACACGATCGTCGATGGCAAGGGCCTCCACGGGGACACTCTCCGTCTGGCCGGAAGCACTGACGCGGAACGCGATGCGCGGCACCAGATCGATCAGCGCCTCGATGCCGGCGCGGGCACGCCCCGCGGCGACCGTCTCCAGAAGCTCGCCGACCGCGAACAGGAAGACGACGACGGCGGCCTCCTCGGCCTCGCCGATGGCGACGGCGCCGAGTGCGGCGACCGTCATCAGCGTCTCGATGGAGAAGGGCGATCCTTCCAAGGCGCCGGCAACCGCGCGGCGAGCGAAGGGCACGACGCTGACCATGGCGGCAGCGGAATAGAGCCAGGTGTCCCACTCGGGCAGGAAGAAACTCGCGACGAAAGCCGCCGCGAACAGGGTGCCGGTCATGAACACCAGCCGCGCCTTCGTTCCCTGCCACCACGGCTCCCTGACGCGCTTTGTCGGCAGCGCCGATTTGGCTTCTGGCGCGGAGCCGGCCGGCTGGTAGCCGAGCGCCCTGATCTTCTCCTCGATCGTGCGTTTCGAGGTTCTGTCCGGATCGACGTTCAGCGCCAGCGTTCCGCCCGTGTAGCTGACATTGATATCGCTGACGCCCGGCAGCCGCGCCATGGCGGTCTCGATCTTCAGCGCGCAGGCCGCGCAATCCATGCCTTCGATCTGCAGTTTGAGCGGGCTGGCAGCAGCCATCGTGTCACCTCGATTTTCGTTGTGACACATCAGATAGTCCCTGTAGTCGCTACAGGGTCAAGGGCTCAACTTGCCGGAGTTGTCCCGGCAGGAAACGCCATCCGATAGAGTCCCCACCAGGCGGCAGGGGCGAGAGGCACGACGCTCGCCATGCCCGGGAAGTAGCCGTAGGGACCGTCGACGAACAGCGGGAACACGAAGTGAGCCAGTTCGATCACGCCCATCGAGAAGAAGAACGTCCAGGCGAGATAATGACCGAACGAACAGTGTCGTGGCATCAGCAGTGGGATCAGCAACCACGCTGCGGCGAGCACATAGAGCAATACGGCAAGCAGCGATCCGGATTCCGGAACGGGAACGCCCGTGAGCTGCGACAGCGCGGGGAAAAAGTCCAGTTCGCGCTCTTCGATCTTGTGAAGCACGAAGAAGCCGAGCGTAAGGAAATACGGAATGCGGATGTCGGCAAAGGTCGCCCGATCCGGCATCGCCAGCCAGATGAATAGGCCGCCCAGGAAGCCCAGCGTGAAGAGCCCCGCTCCGACCGCGCCGAGCAGGACATATCCAATGACGACGACAGCCACGGTGTAGAGCATCGCGGCGGCGATCACCTGATTGCGCTTGCGCATGGCATTCCCTGTCTCGACAGCCGTGCGTTGGCGGCATAGATGCAAGGACTTACTGTCTGTAGCAACTACAGGGTCAAGTCATGAATATGCGCGCAATGACCATCGGCCATCTGGCCCGCGAGACCGGCACCAAGGTGGAAACGGTTCGGTTTTACGAAAAGTCCGGGCTGTTGCCGGTGCCGGCCCGAACCGAGGGAAACTATCGCTCTTATGATGGGGCGCATCTCAACCGCCTGAGCTTCATCCGGCGAGCCCGCGACCTCGGGTTCTCGCTGGACCAGATCCGCGCCCTGCTGGCGCTTTCCGACGACCGCGGCCAATCCTGCGCGGCGGTCGACGCGATCGCCAAGGAACATCGCGCGGAGGTCGAGCGTAAGATTGCCGACCTGAAATCGCTCAAGAAGGAACTCGACCGGATGATCGATCAGTGTGGCTGCGGCGTCGTCGCTGACTGCCGCATCATCGAATCCCTCTCGCCCCGTCAATGACAATCAGCATCTCGCCTGCCGCTTCAAATGCGCCAAGGCAGCTGACATGCGGCACGGCGGAAGGTCGTGAGGAATTCGTCGACTGCGCGCTCGCAGCGAGCAAGCTAGTCGTCGCCCTGAACGTTGGCGTCGGCACCGTCATCGACCGAAAACCCCGGCATGATGTCGCCTGTCAGCAGCTTCTCCTTCGACAGCAGCCCTGCGTCCTCCAGCGCCTCGAAATCCGGCAGGTCGCGCAACGTGTCGAGGCCGAACTCCAGCAGGAATTCTTTCGTCGTGACATAGGTGTACGGCGCGCCAGGCGTCGGGCTGCGCGGACCGGAAGCGATCAGGTCGGCACCGCGCAGATGACCAATAAAATCGCGACTGATTTCCTTGCCGAAGAAAGACGACAACTCGGCGCGGGTGATCGGCTGGAAATAGGCGATGCACATCAGTACCAACATCTCGGATTGCGACAGATCTATCGTCCGCTCGCTGGCGCCAACCGCCGATCGGATGGCGTCGGCATAGGCCGGCCGCGTAAGGTGCTTCCAGCCGCCGGCGACGGCGACCAGATCGTAAGGCCGGCCGCGCAGCTCCTCGCGGATGTCGTCGATGAGAAGATCGATGCTGCAGCTCTTGCCGACGATCCGGGAGAGCGTGTCGCGGCCGACCGGCTCGCTCGCCGCAAAGATGGTCGCCTCGACGCGGTTCATCCATTCCCGCCAGCGCGCCTCCGGTGGCAGATGGTCAAGTTCGCGGTCGAAGAGACCTCCGCCTCCTTGGTCTTTTCTCCGTCGCCTGGCCGCGCCCTGCCCCATCGTCGTCACAGCCCATAGATGCGGAAGGATGGCCGACCGGATAGTTCGCGTACAGCGCCGAGTTCGATCAAGCGCTCAAAAAGGCGGCGCAGGCTGCGGTCGCTCATGTCGGCGATCTTTGCCGACGCCACGATCGCGTCGTCCGACAAAAGCCGATCGACGACGGCGTCCGCGCCTCGGGCACGAAGACCGGGCGCCACGGTGATCAGACGGTCGGCCCGGCGCTCGATGTCGGCTGACAGGTCGACGGCCCGCAACGCAGCCCTCGCCTGCGCGGCGAGCAGTGTCTTCGCAAGCACCGGATCCGCCTCGATTCCCTTCGGTGCAAGAACGGGCGCCGCGCCCCGCGACCGACCTGAACCAGTGGCGCCGGTGGCTTCGCAACCGAGCAGCGGCACGGCGTGCGTCCAGCCCAGCCGCTGCGCGAGCATGGCATCGGCGAACCAGCATCCGACGGTGCGTGGAAGACCGCGCCGTTCGACGGCCGCAACGGCGCCGATCAGCGTTCCGACAGCCCCTTCGGTCGCCGCTAGCTGCCGAAGCTCGTCGGCCAGATCGTTCGTCGTCTCGTCATCCCGAGCGAGACCCAGGCCCTCGAGCACCCCGGCGATGCTCGCCGCGGACAGAAGCACCTCCGCGGGCCGGGTAGCCAGCCGGCGCCAGGCGAGGAGCAAGAGACCGGCGGGGCCGACAGACAAAAAATCGCCAGGGCGTGTGAGCAGCACGGCATCGCGCAGCGCCGCTTCATCCTCGACGCGGCCGGCCTGCTTGGCCGTCACCGCTGCCGCCGAAAGCGCCAGGCGATTCCGCCAGGCGCCGGCCCACCGCTCCTGCCGGCGGATCACCGCATCGAGCGCGCCGATGGCGGCACCCGCAGCGATCGCAACGTCCTCAAGCCCTTGCGAGCCAAGGCTTTGCGCGTCGGGTACGGCGCGGCGCAGCCAGCCCGGTAGCGGGACAGTCTGGGCGCCTGCAGCCGTGGCGAGCGTCGGCCCTTGGTGACGGGGAGAGGATTTCGGGCGCAGAATCATCGCCAGCAGCATGAATCACGACGGCGGTTTTGGCAACAAAAATGGACAAAAACCGCCGCGCTTGTCGTGCGTGAGAAAAGACCGATAATGTTGCATTATCGGTTGTTTTCCTCTTTATATAGAGAATGGCCGAAAACGTCGAGCAGAAGCCCAGAAATCACGTCGAGCAACCCTCCGGACCGTCCCACAGCATGGAGGCGGAAGATGATGTTTCGGCCGCGCAGGCCTCGGCCGACCGAACTGCGCCAGAAGCCGGCGACGACGGTCTGGACGACGAATTACCCGACATTGTCGACCTGGTCATGGAGATGGGTCGCGTGCCGGACGAACCCCGTGCCGAAGCCCCCTCGCCTCTTCCGACGGTCGGCAGTCCACGGCTGCCGGCGCACCTCGAACAGCTGGCCGGCCGCGCACGCGATTATATCGAGGCTGCAAGCTCCTCCAACACCCGGCGCGCCTATGCCTCGGACTGGAAGCATTTTTCCTCCTGGTGCCGCCGGCAAGGTGTTGAACCGTTGCCGCCGGACCCGCAAACTGTCGGCCTCTACATCACCGCTTGTGCGTCTGGGACCGTAACCGGCGACAAGAAGCCGAACTCCGTATCGACGATCGAACGCCGGCTTTCGTCCCTCTCCTGGAACTATGCCCAGCGCGGCCAGCCGCTCGATCGCAAGGATCGCCACATCGCCACCGTGATGGCCGGCATCCGCAATAAGCACGCCGCCCCGCCCCGCCAAAAGGAAGCGGTGTTGCCCGAGGATCTGATCGCCATGCTGGAAACGCTCGACCGCGGCAGCCTGCGCGGCCTTCGTGACCGCACCATGCTGCTGCTCGGCTTTGCCGGCGGCCTGCGCCGCTCCGAAATCGTCGGCCTCGACTGCGGCCGCGACCAGACCGAGGATTCGTCCGGCTGGGTGGAAATCCTGGACAAAGGCATGCTGGTGACGTTGCGCGGCAAGACCGGCTGGCGCGAGGTCGAGGTCGGACGCGGCTCATCCGATACAACCTGCCCTGTCGTGGCACTCCAGACCTGGCTGAAGTTCGCGCGGATCATCCACGGCCCTCTGTTCCGCCGTGTGACGGGCCAGGGCAAGTCAGTCGGATCGGAGCGGCTTAACGACCAGGAGGTCGCGCGCCTCGTCAAGCGGACGGCGCTCGCCGCCGGCGTGCGTGGTGATCTGCCGGAGGGCCAGCGTGGCAAGCTATTTGCCGGACACTCGCTGCGATCCGGCCTCGCCTCGTCGGCCGAAGTCGACGAACGCTTCGTACAAAAGCAGCTCGGCCATGCCTCCGCGGAGATGACGCGCAAATATCAGCGCCGCCGTGACCGATTCCGGGTGAATCTGACAAAGGCGTCAGGGCTGTAAGAAGCCCCTCCCCTGCCCCAGTAAGTTTCGTCAATTGGGAGGACTGTCAGAACTACGGCCGAGCGATCAATTGCTCTGACCCTCCGTGTTTGAACGGATGCCTTGCTAGAGCGTCTATATGTCGATAAAATTGAATTATGGCGACATGAATTCCTCATATGTCGATGCCGGCGACATATCCCAGAGACGTGTCGAGAAAAAGAGGATTGATCGACATGCCTTTCAGCCCGGATCGTCCCTATAACGACCTTCCTCCCCTTCCCCCGCAAAAGGATGTCGAAACCAAGGCGATCCTCAAGGCCTGCATCGCTGCACGAGCAGCACTCGCCGAGCTGCGGGTATCAGGCCAGCTCATTCCAAATCAGTCCGTGCTGATCAACTCGATTCCGCTGCTCGAAGCCCAAGCAAGTTCCGAGATCGAAAACATCGTGACCACCACAGACAGGCTTTTTCGATTTGCCAATGAGGCGGGCAATCAGGCCGATCCGGCGACGAAGGAAGCCCTGCGCTACCGCACGGCGCTCAGCGAGGGATTCCAGTCGCTCAAGGCCCGTCCAGTCTCGACCTCCACTGCGATTGCGGTGTGCCGCACGATCAAGGGCGTCGAGTTGGACATTCGTTCGACGCCCGGCACCGCTTTGATGAACGAGACAACGGGCGCCGTCATCTATACGCCGCCAGAGGGGGAAAAGACGCTCCGCGACAAGCTGGCCAACTGGGAACGCTACATCCACGAGGCCGAAGACATTGACCCTTTGATCCGCCTGGCCGTGATGCACTACCAGTTTGAGGCCATACATCCGTTCACGGACGGCAACGGCCGCACGGGTCGGATTCTCAACCTGCTCTACCTCGTAGGCCAGGGCCTCCTCGACATCCCGGTGCTGTACCTCAGCCGCTACATCATCGGCAACAAACAGGCGTACTATGACCGCCTCCTGGGCGTCACCACGCACTCGGCCTGGGAGGATTGGATACTCTACATGTTGGAAGCGGTGCGCGAGACCGCGGACTGGTCGACCGCGCGCATTCGCGCCATCCGCGATCTCCTCGATCAGACGGCTGAGCAGATGCGGCGTGAACTGCCCAAGATTTACTCGAGGGAATTGGCCGAGGTGATTTTCGTCCACCCCTATTGCCGCATCGGCGACTTGGTGGAAGCGGGCATTGCCAAGCGGCAAGCCGCGTCTGTCTATCTCAAGGCGCTCGTCGATAGTGGCCTCCTTCAGGAAATGAAGTCGGGTCGGGAGAACCTCTACATCAACCCAGCGCTCCTCGCCCTCCTCAGCGATCGCCCGGCTGCCAGATCCACGCCATGAAAGCGCGCGCGGGAAAGTCGCGGCTCATCGGCTATGCCCCCGTTTCAACCGACGAACAGACTGCGCAAATACAGGAAATGACGCTCCCCGCGGCCGGCTGCGTGAACGAGGAACACGCGGCTGACGAGGCTTCCCCATTGACCGAGCATAAACCTTCTCCCCTACCCTGGCCCGCCAACGACCCTCGAGGCGGCACGCGTCTAGGTAGGGTACGATCATTTATAATAGCTCGGACGATCGACGGCTTCGGCTCGTCCGGCACCAGTTCGAAAACCTGGATCAGGCATACGCAGGCTGCTACCGCCATGATAAGAACACAATATCCATTCCCGTTGAAATCATTGCCTAAAAGCTGAAATTAGACTGCCGTCTATATCCGCGGCTGCTGGGCGCAATGGCATTCATGCCGTGGAGTACACCTTGCACAAAGCAGCCCACTGCCACTAGCTTACGAGGTACCGCTCGTCCCGCGTCTGCTTGATCCTTTCGCCCTGTCAGGGTGCAATGTCCCATTCAGCCTATGGTGCCGGCACTGAGCCGTGGTCGTGACGGCTCGGAGTTCCGGCAGAACTCAAGATTCTCGTTAATGTTCTGTTAACCTTAAACTTCTTGTGAGCGGAGCAGAATCAGGCATAATGACGGCAATCTGGCGTTTTTGTGCGAAATGCCGTCATTTGAGGTCTCGACGAGATGAATGCTCCCGTCACTGCCGTCAACAAGCAGCGATTTGACGACACCATTTCAGCCCAAGGCCGCGAAATCAGCCGCAAGCTGAACCTCCTTCGGCTGGAGACGTTTCCTCCAAACGCCACGAAAACGCTACGCGACTTTTCCCTTGGAGAGGCAGCATATTTTCTTGGAGTCTCCACCAGCAATCTGAAAAAGCTGCATTTAGAAGGAAAGGCGGTACCGCCGACGGTCCATGCTGGGGGACGGAGAACGTATTCCGCCGAGCAACTCTTGCAGCTTCGCCACTGGCTGGATCGCCACGGACGTGCTGAGAGTAAAAACTATGTTCCCCATCGCAGACCGGGCGACAAGCTGCAGGTAATCGCGGTAGTCAATTTTAAGGGCGGTTCGGGAAAAACGACAACGGCAGCGCACCTCGGTCAGCATCTTGCGCTCACAGGTCACCGTGTGCTTGCTGTTGATCTTGATCCCCAAGCCTCTCTTTCGGCCCTTCATGGCGTCCAGCCTGAGCTCGATCGGTATCCCTCGATCTACGAGGCGATCCGGTATGATGACGAACGCAAGCCTGTTTCGAGCGTAATCAGAAAGACAAACTTCCCGGATCTCGATTTGATTCCGGCCTCCCTTGAGCTGCAGGAGTACGAGTACGACACCCCACTCGCTATGCAAAATAAGGCTTCGCTCGATGGAAAGACTTTCTGGAACCGCATTGAAAACGCCTTGGAACCGGTCGACAGTGATTACGATGTCATCGTAATCGATTGCCCTCCTCAACTAGGCTATTTGACGCTTACGGCGCTAGCGGCCGCCACCTCAGTTCTTATTACCGTTCACCCGCAGATGCTCGACTTGATGTCGATGTCGCAATTTTTGCTGATGTTGGGCGACCTGCTGAAAACGGTGAACCGTGCAGGGGGTGAGGTAGATCTAGATTGGTTCCGGTACCTAGTGACTCGCTACGAGCCAACCGACATCCCGCAAGCTCAGATGGTCGGATTCATGCAATCGATCCTTGCGTCGCAGATGCTCCAAAATCAGATGCTGAAATCCACTGCGATCTCCGACGCAGGTTTGACAAAGCAGACCCTCTATGAGGTTGAGCGCTCCAGTATGACCAGATCGACTTACGATCGTGCGATAGAATCCATGGAGGCTGTGAATTCGGAGATCCGAAACCTCATCCACGCAGCTTGGGGCAGGAGGCCGAAGATAGACGGCAGTCTAAACCATGGTTTTCCTCTATGATTTCAATGAGGCGACACCGTAGGCGCAACGATGGCTAGAAAGAATATTTTCAATCGAATTCTCGCCGACGACAAACCGGATGTCGTGACTGAGGACCGTTTGGCTGCCATGCCCAAATTTGGAGCGGCCAAATCTATCTCGTCGTCGATCAATGAACTAACAAAACAAGCAGCCTTGCTGACAGACGGCGAGGCGATCATCGAACTTGATCCAGCCGTCGTTGACGTGTCCTTCGTCTCGGACCGGATGACGGTTGACGATGAGCAGTATTCCGAGCTCGTGGAGGCGATCCGGGTACGCGGACAGGACACTCCGATCCTCGTTCGCCCGCATCCTACGGCTGAAGACCGCTATATGGTGGTGTTCGGGCATCGTCGCTTACGTGCAGCAATTGAACTGGGTCGGAAAGTCCGCGCTGTCGTAAAGACGCTCCAGGACCTCGACCACGTCGTTGCCCAAGGCCAGGAGAACTCTGCTCGGGCGAACTTGTCTTTTATCGAGAAGGTTGTTTTTGCCCATCAGCTTGCTGAGCGTGGATTTGAGCGGGAAACGATCCAATCTGCGCTTTCTATAGATTATCAGACGTTCTCGAAAATGATGACCATACCGAAGTCCATTCCCCCGGGAGTCATCGAGAGCATCGGGGCAGCCAAAGGGATCGGGCGTGATCGATGGCTTGAGCTTCGGAAGCTGATTGACAATCCCCGCAACGCGGCAGCAGCGGAGGAATTTATCAGCACTGAGAGCTTCCTGTCCGCAGATTCAGATGAACGCTTCAACAGCCTGTTCAATGCCCTCCATAAGGGCAAAGAGGTTGTCCGCAAGGCGATCTCGAAGCCAGGAGCCACATCTTGGGCCCCCAGCGACAAATCAGTCAGCGTAACCGCTAAGCGGGGTCCCAAGGACTATACGCTAAAGATTTCAAAGGCCGAAGCGACCCCGTTCGGCGAGTGGATTGCCGGCAATCTGGACAGTCTCTTTCAGACCTACAGACAGTCGAAACAGGAGAACTGAAACCGCAAAAGAAAAAGGCCCCCGAACGTCACCGTCGCGGAAGCCCTTCTCAACCTTTAGCAAGCTGAGAATCACATTTCCGCGAATCACTGTCAAGAGTCTTGGCGTCGTTTTGGCGAGCAGATTTCTTTTGCCTGATTGAAGGTGAAGGAAATGGAGAGGGAAATTGCAACGACTCCCTTTGGGAGCCGACCGATGTCGCTTGCCCTTATGGCAGCTCAAATCGGAGCGAGAGAGATTCCGGAAGGCAAGGCCATCGACAAATGGCAGGTCTATCGCGATCTCTGCGAGGGAAAGAGCGTCGTCGGCGTCGGCGATCGCTCGCTGGCCGTCCTGGCCGGCTTGTTGTCGTTCCTTCCGGATGATGAACTGTCCGAGGAAAATGGGCTGATCGTCTTTCCATCGAACAAGCAGTTGTCGCTGCGCTCGCACGGGATGGCGAACGCGACGCTACGCCGGCATCTGGCGGCGCTGCTCGGATGCGGCATAATCCTGCGCAGGGACAGCCCAAACGGCAAAAGGTATGCCCGGAAGGGCAGGGGAGGGGAGTTGAAAGACGCCTTCGGCTTCTCCCTGGCGCCTTTGCTCGCCCGTGCCGAGGAGTTCCACCAGGCGGCCGAGTGTGTGCGCGCCGACGGCCGCGCGCTGAAACTGATGCGGGAACGTATCACGCTGCAGCGCCGTGATATCGCCAAACTGATCGAGGCAGCGATCGAGGAGGGTGCCCCAGGCGCCTGGCCAGCCCTCTGGAGACGTTTCAGGCTCGTAGTCGACCAACTTCCCCGCAAGGCGAGCGTCGCCGAACTGGAACCGTTCGCGGCGGAACTGGATGCCATCCGTGATGAAGTCGATATCGCATTGAATAACTTCATGAATGTTACGAATCCGAGCGCCAATGAGTCTCAGAATGAGCGGCAGCAATCTGATTCAAACCCCAACACCCATTTTGAATTTGAACCAGCTTTCGAGAAAGCCAAGGGGTCGGCCGAGCCTAGACGAGAACCGCAGGGGCCGCCAAAGACGTATCACCTTGGGCTTGTGCTGAAAGCCTGCCCCGATATTGCTGATTACGCCGCCGCCGGAATCTCCAACTGGCGCGATTTGATGGCGACGGCCGCCCAGGTGAGGGGCTACCTCGGGGTCTCGCCGTCGGCCTACGAGGATGCATGCCACGTCATGGGGCCGGAAACCGCGGCGATCGTCGTCGCCTGCATCCTGCAGCGCGCTCAGCATATCAACTCGGCCGGTGGGTACCTCCGGGCGTTGACCGAGAAGGCGAGGGCAGGGCAGTTCTCCGTTGGACCCATGCTTATGGCTGCCTTCAAGGCCAGTGCTTCCACACCGGAGAGGGAGGCTGGCTAGGTGCCGGCGGTCATGCCGTGGTGGCAAATCGGCATGAGACTGGCCCTTGTGCTGGTTTCCTCAAGCCAGCACGCCGCCGGGGCCAGATTTTGGTCCGGTCATCCACGCCGGTACGGTTTGGAGGTCCTCCAGAATGTTCGCAGCTTTTGCCCATTTGGCGAAATTGTCGCGCGCGGAACTAAGCGGATGTGCGCCATCCAGAGCGGAGTAGCAGGCACGTCGGATCGCATCGTAAGGAACGTCTTGTAGTTCTACTGGCCATTCATCTAGGAAATCGATGGCATCACGAAGGGAAGCGATCTCTACAATCGTGAAACTTCCTCCCTTTACGAAGACAGGACTGTCGAAAATCTTGTCGTTCATCTCATCCTCCGGCTGTTCTCGGCAAGCATGTGTGTATGCAAGCCGAAAATATGAGTTCACAGGCGCTGGGCTTCAAGGCGGGATGAGAGGGGATCGCGGGGACCTTCGCGGATAGATTTAGTGCTTGCCGATGATCGCGTGAGCAAATCGTTATTTGACACAAACGCGGCAGCCGACGGAGATTATCCTGCGGAAGGTTGTAGTGCGCTCTCGATGTGAGCCAAAGCGATCATGGGCAAGTACAGAGATCATCGCGAGCGCCGCGGAAAGCGCCATGGCAACGACCAGGATGCCTTTTTCGGACAGGCTTCCGAGCCGAGCTACTTTCAGGACACGCCAAGCACAGAACCCGACGCTATCGATGCCGAGCTGCTCTGGTTCAACGCCAGCAAGGGTTTTGGGTTCGTGAAGCTGTCGGATGGAGCCGAGGCCTATCTGCACATCAGGGTGCTGGAGGCGGCGGGGCGCAGCGATCTACCCGTTGGGACGCATCTCAAGGTCATCGTGGAAGAAGCTCCTCGAGGGCGCCAGGTCGTCAAGCTGGTCGACATCGGAAACCATACCGCGCAAACGCCGGCGGCCGAAAGCGTCACAGAAGAGAGCGCCCCGGCAAGCACGGCGCAACTGGAGAGTGCGGGAACAGTCAAATGGTACAACCCCGAAAAGCGGTTCGGCTTCATAGCGCCCGACAACGGCGAGAAGGACGTCTTCATACACGCCACGGCACTAACCTGTGCAGGTCTCAATGTCCTGGAAGAGGGGCAACGGGTGGTTTTTCAGTCCCGGCGAGGCAAGAAGGGGATGGAGGTTCAAGCCATTCGCCTTGCCTAGGTGCCAAGCATGAAAAAAGCCCGCTGCCGGGAGGAGGTGGCAGCGGGCTTGATTGTCGAACACGGCGCGGGAGGAGGTGCACCGCATCTAGCATCGGCATCGCATCTGGGAGGAGTAGATGGCCGATAGCGGGATCATAACTGGCGTTGCGATATTGCAATGCACAAATTCGTACTGCACTGCGAAATTAGAACGCAGAGCGTGCTTTGACGCCAAAGCGCAGGTTCAACGATCCGGGTCGCCTCGCCGGCAGGGCGCCGACGGCAGCTCCGGCACATGCCCTGCCTTACCTCAACCGATTTGATTGTTTTATGACAATCAATATACGCTCTGTCACCGCTCGCATCAGCGGCTGTTTGCCAAAGACCAAAGCCTTCCTCAAAAGGAGAATATCGACGTGTCTGAAGACGCAAAGCCGGACCTCGCGACTTTGACAGTACAGCTCCTCAGCGCCTATGTCGGCAACAATGCCGTCCCAAGCGGTGAACTTGCCAATCTGATCCGCTCGACCAAGCGGCATTGGCGAAAGAGTCGGTACCAGCGGCACCCGTAGAAGAAGAACATGTCCCGGCAGTATCTGTGAAAGCCAGCCTTGCTTCCCGCGATCACATCCTGTCCCTGATCGACGGCAAACCCTACAAGAGCCTGAAGCGTCATCTGTCCACGCGCGGTCTTTCTCCGGACGAATATCGCGCGCGCTACAATCTTCCCGCGACCTACCCGATGGTCGCGCCCGGATATTCCGAAGAGCGCCGGAAAGTCGCCAAGCAACTCTGCCTGGGCCGCAAGAAGAGCGAGGTCGCAGCGGCTCCGGCAACGATATCGCGGCCGACAAAAAAGAACGGGCGTGCGAAGCCTGCCGCCGACGCCAAGCCGACCGTGAAGCGGCCTCGCAAAAGTTCGACTTCTGCAAAATCGAACGGTGACCAGGCCACTGAATGACAGGGCACGCGGCGCGATCCAAACCTCGAAGGTGATGCAGCTGGATTTGAAGATTTCAGATGTCCAGAGTCGTGATGCCGACCAGCCCTGGTCGGGTCAGGCAACTGGCAGCGGTGGCATCTCGCCGTCGTCAATCCGCCAGATCCAGGCGCCGATATCGGGGCGCGATGCGATCAGCTCAGCTAGCGTCTCTTCATAATCGCTATCTACCGACGGCGGTACGATGTAGAGGGCAACCGGCTGGCTGCCGGCCTGAAGGATCGCTGATGCGCTAGGCTCGTCGGCCGACAGATTGTAACGCATCCCCTTGACGCTGCGCTCGCGTCTCCTGGCGAGCGCGTCGACAAGGCGTTTTTCATAAGCGGAGTCGTAGGGAACCCAGTTCTCCGCCACGACCATCAGCGCAATCTCTTCAACGACTGCGAGCCCAGCCGGCGACAGCCCGAACGTCCCGATCGCTATCAGATGCGACTGTGCGTCAGCATCCCACAGCGCGAGCTCGATCTCGAAACGAGCCTGCAGCCGGCGATGCAGGGCCTCGTCGAGCATGAACGGGAAATCCGGCATGTGCTTGACGACGAGACGATGTCCGTTCCGCGTAGGAAGGAGATCCTTGACCTCGCCGACAAGGACCATCAATTTGCGCGGGCCACTCCGCGGTGGCTGAACCGGCGTCAGAGCTGCCGCACGTCGCTGCTCGATCGCGGCCTTTTCCGCGGCCCGAAACGATTCTGGCACGAACAAAACATCTTTGAGCGCGCCGCCCTTCACGATCATCTGTTCGGCAGCCTCCAGCAGGTGCCAACGGCTGTTCCACCAGTGACGCTTGCCTGTCCAGCGTGAGGTCCAGGACGTCAGTTCAGCCTGATGCCAGAGATAATGCAGCAGGCTGCGCAGCGACAATTTCCTAGCGTAGCCAACAACGCTGTCGGACCCGCCCGTGCCAGCCACGGGCGCCGCGCGCGTACCCACCCGGCTCAGGCTGAAGTCGACTTTTAGCGCGGACAGGCCGCTCTCGGGATCGACCTGGATGGCGCTGCCCATCAGCACGCCGAGGCCGGACAGTTCGTCCGGCGGTTCGTAAGACGAGCAGGCGGGATCATGACCGCGCCCCGACAGCGGCATGCGCTTGACGATGTACTGCTCGCCGACCTGAGCGATATACATCGCGAGGCCCGGCTCCTTACAAAGGCACAGCGGTCGAACCCGCCTACGGTAAGCGTCGGCTAGTGCTTCCTGCAAGTCGGGTGCCGTCTCTTCAATCACCTGCTCAGCAAGTTTGAATCGTCGCATCGCCTCCATCGCTCCGGACGCCGCCGCATCCCCTGTCTTCATTGATTCACGCTTTCATGGGCGATGCAACTGCGGGTGAACAACGCTTCTCCACCGTGGCCGTCCTGCGGCCTTTGCGCACGACCTGGTGGAAGGCGCGCTTCGCGCGCCGGCTGGCGCAGGCAGAGGCAGAGGGGAGGCCGGGATGCGGTGGCGGGCCGAGGCCAGGAGAGAGGCTCCCGGCGCCCGTCGCGGAGAACGATCATGTCCCATATGGAAATCCAGGTACCGGCGCGCAGCGTGTCCAACGGCTACAAGGTCGATGTCAGCCGCGGCCAGCGCATCGGCCGCGTGTCGTCGGAATGGTTCAATCGACCGGACGACGAACGTTTCCTGTCGCTCACCGACCTCAACAATTCGGTGAAGCGGCGGTCCGAACGCAGCAAGACCCGCATCGTTGAAAGCGAAGCGATCCGCGTCGAAGCATCCCGCGACAATCCCGAACGCCTGACGTTGATGCTGCCCGATTCCCATGCGCCGGTCGCGCCGACGCACTGGAGCTTTGGTCAGCTCGCCAGTCTCGTTGGCGCGCCGGCGACCTATCTGCGCCAGCTGCCAGCCCCGCTTGCCGGCATCAACCTGCAATATGGCCTGTCCACCCATCGCGCCGAGCAGGTCAAGACGCTGGAGATCGAGAACGGTCGTCTCGAGCTTCGAGCCGTTACGGGTCCGGACTACGGCAGAATATTCGATTCAGAGCTGATCGACGCCGTCCAGAAGATCGCCGGCAACGGCACCGGCGACACACGCTGGAAAGTGCCTGGTGTGCTCGACTGGTCGACCGGCATTTACAACCCCAATGTCGATATCTCGCGGGACACGACAACGCTTTATGCGTCCGATCGCGACATCTTCGTGTTCCTCGTCGATGACCTGAATCCGATAGAAGCCGGACGGCTACCGAACGGTGAACCCGATCTCTACTTCCGTGGATTCTATGCCTGGAACAGCGAAGTCGGTTCGAAAACACTCGGAATTGCAAGCTTTTACCTGCGAGCCGTGTGCCAAAATCGGAATCTTTGGGGGGTCGAGGATTTCCAGGAGATCACCATCCGGCACTCCAAATATGCAGCCTCCCGCTTCGCGCTCGAGGCCGAGCCGGCACTGATCCAGTTCGCCGAATCCTCCCCCATGCCTTTCATCAACGGCATCAAGGCGGCGCGCAAACGCGTCGTCGCCCGTGACGACGACGATCGCGCGACATTCCTGCGCAAGCGCGGCTTCTCCAAGGGCGAAGCCACGAAGATCATCGATGCCGTGCTAGTCGACGAAGGCCATCCGCCGGCATCGGTGTTCGACTTCGTCCAAGGCATTACGCGTGTTGCGCGCGACAAGCAGCATCAGGATGTCCGGCTCGACATGGAAGGCAAGGCCAAGAAGCTGTTCGACCTCGTTCACTGATCTCCACGCAGATCGGCGGTCCTGAAGCAAGCACCGCCAGTTCTCCGATCACACCAATGCAAGGCGCCGCTCCTCCCAGCCTAGGAGGACGGCGCCTTTCGTCGTGACGGGTCAGGAGGTCGCACGGGATTTGCGGCCGCCCGTCGCGGAGCAAGCCGATGAACGAAACTTCCCAAACTCCCATGCCCTTGCTGACATCAGAGCTACGGGAACAGCTTCTCGCCAATGGTCGCCAGGGTGGCCTCGACCATGTCCCTGTGGTCAAGTTCTTCAATCCGGTCGGCATCGGTACTTGGCTCGCGACCGAGCTCGACGCGGACAACGATACTTGCTTCGGTCTCGCCGACCTTGGCTTTCCGGAGCTCGGAACGTTCAGCCTCGAAGAGCTTGCCATGCTCGAGCTGCCATTCGGCATGCATATCGAACGCGACGTCTTCTTCACCGGCGCGTTCCCAATCTCCGCCTATGCCGAAGCCGCCCATGAGACGGGCAACATCATCGCGGCCATCCGCATCCTTTCGAACGCCGCGCGGGCAAGACGCGGGGAGGGGACCTGATGCGCTTCCGTCCCTGGCCAAAGCCTGAACCCTATCGCGACACGTCCCGCAAACGCGCCGCCTTCAAGCGCAAGCAGCGCCTCGAACGCGAGGCGCTGCCGCTCTTCGTGGAGATGATTGCCGCGGGGCAACATGGCGTCGACGAAGAAATGGCCCGCCGCCACGTCTGGTGGGACGAGCGCGAGCGCGAGCAGCGAACCCTCCGCGCTGGACGGTGGCGCGAAGCCCGTGTCCGGCTGTTCGCGCTGCCCGACGATCTTCGCAGCACGGTCCGAAAACTATGGCGGGGTTGCCCCTATCCGGCGGACCCCGCCTATCTGCTCGACCTGTTGCACCAGATCGCAGTTGGTAAGGTCGACCCGTACCGTCCACCCTGGGTTTTTGACGGCAAGCTTACCGCCCGGACGACGCCGAACCCCGAAAAGTTCGACGAAGCCTTTCGCCAGATCGGTCATCGAAAAATCGGCGGTGGCCCGAAGACCACGCCCGCGGACGAGTTCCTGTTCTGCGGCAATCTCGGTTCGGGCATCCTGTTCCTGCGCACGCGTGTGCGGCTCAACGACCCCCATGAGAGTTTTTATACTTCGTCGGGCCACCGGCTGCGCGACTCCCATGTCGGCCGGGCCGGTCACTGGATCGACCTCGAGGTGCGTGGCGACTGCTTGGATACCGAGCTCGAGCTGATTCGCCGCCTCGCCCAGGACGCCGATACCCGTGCTGTCGTCGTGCGCCGCGTCAAGACCATGATACCCACGAAGGGAGAGGAAGCACGCCATGATGAGCCATCCTCAAGCTTGCACGGCGTTGACCCGGATGGAGGCAAGCCTGCGCGACACGCGCCACAATCTCCATGAGCTCGAACGGTCTCTGCGCGATCGCGCGGAGACGAAAACAATCGATTCCCGCCCGAAAATGCGTCGCTATAACCGCCGCATGTCCAACTGGACGGGCAAGGACGAGGAAACCTATCTTCGCATGCTCGATCGACTAACCGACAATGCCGCGGCCGATCTCGAGCGGCTACGGCGCAAGATCGAGCGTCAGGATATGGCGATCGAGGCGCTTCGCAAAAAATACCAGGTCAACGCCCAGCGTCCCGTCTTTACGCCCCTGTAAGCGGCAGCATCGACCGGATTTCCAGCCATCCCCGCGGTCGAGGGGGTGGCTTTTTGCCATGACGGCTTTCCAGGCGGCGATCCCACCCGCCAGCCGTCGCGGAGATCCTCTCATGTTGCAACAGCAATCCACGCCGGACTATTCCGCCGACATCGCCGCCGCGCTGGCGACCCAAGGTGGCGACCTCTCCATCGGCCGCGGCGGCTTCACGCTCCACTATCGCGACGGCGCGATGCTCTCCGGCTATGGCTGGGAGCCGATCAAGACACAATGCATCGCCGCCGGACTGCCGGTCATCGACAGCCGATATTTGGCGTTCGACATCGTCGTGCACCTGACGCTGCGAGGCCCGCTGGTCGCCGTCGGCCGAGAGCCCGACGCGGCCCCCTGGCATGGCCTCTCCTATGCGCCGTTGCACGCCGTCGCCGCCCGATACGCTGCCGCCGGCGCCGAGATCTGGAATATCCCCGAGGTCGACACCGTGCCTATGCCGGCCAATCGGAGAATCGCGCCATGAGCGGTCGTCTTATTCTCCAGCTCTACACCACCATGGTTGAGTTCGAGACCTTGCACGAGCGGCACGATCGCACGCGCAGCACCAGCAAGACGGTCGCCGTCGATCGCCAGGCGCTGATCCACATCCTCATGGATCATGCCCGCTTGCTCGAGGCGCTGCGCAAATCTGGACGGGTCGATGTCGCCGAACCGCATTGAGGCCGCCGGCCTGCGCCGGCGCGGCGGCCGCGAGAGGCAGAGGGCGGAGGGGAGGGTTCCTGACGGGTTTGGAGGTTCGGGGAGAGACCCTGGGCCGCCCGTCATGGAGACCCTGACCATGGCAAAAAGCGCCATTCAGAAGATCGCAATGAACCCCTCGGAGAACATTGCTTACGACAAGCTTGTCCTGTCGCAGGAGAATGTCCGTCGTGTAAAGGACGGCGTCACCATCGAGCAACTCGCCGAGGATATCGGTCGGCGCAAGCTCCTGCAGAGCCTGAACGTCCGTCCCGTTCTTGATGGAGACGGTGAGGAGACCGGCACCTACGAAGTGCCCGCCGGCGGCCGCCGCTATCTCGCGCTTGGCATCCTCGTCAAGCAGAAGCGCCTGGCAAAGAACGAGCCTATCCCCTGCATTGTCAACCGCAGCGGAACGACGTCGGCCGAAGAGGATTCGCTTGCCGAGAACGTGCACCGCGAGAACCTGCATCCGCTCGATCAATTTCGTGCGTTCAAGGTACTGAAGGAGCAAGGTCTCGATGTCGAAGAGATCGCCGCCCGCTTCTTCGTGTCGGCAGCGACCGTCAAGCAGCGGCTGAGGCTCGCCTCGGTCTCGCCAAAGCTGCTGGAACTCTACGAGAAGGACGAAATCCGCCTTGAGCAGATCATGGCCTTCTCGATTTCCAACGACCATGCCCGGCAGGAACAGGTCTGGGAGCGCATCTCCGGCAACCCGCACATGCAGGAGCCCTATTACATCCGGCGCCTGCTGACGGAGACCACGGTTCGCGCAGATGACCGCCGTGCGGTCTATGTCGGCGCCGAGGCCTATGAGGCCGCGGGCGGCGTCATCCTGCGCGACCTGTTCGAGCAGGATTCCGGCGGCTGGTTCCAGGATGCGGCCCTTCTCGAGCAGCTGGTCTTCGACAGGCTGAAGACCGATGCCGAGACCATCCGCGCCGACGGCTGGAAGTGGGTCGAGGCGGCGATCAGCTTCCCCTATGGCCACACCTCCGGCATGCGGCGCATCTATGCCGAGCCCGCGGAGATGAGCGCGGAGGAGATCGCCCGCTACGATGCCGTGAAGGCCGAGTACGATGCGCTCGACGCCAAATATGCCGAGATGGAGGACGCCGATCAGGAGATCGAGGACAAGCTCGATCAGCTCGGCGCCGAACTCGACGGGTTTGGCGATCGTCCCCAGGCGTACGATCCGGTGCAGAAGGCCATTGCCGGCGCGTTCGTCACGCTCGGCGCAAACGGCCAGTTGCAGGTCGAGGCTGGTTTCGTTCGTCCCGAGGACGAACTCCGGTCCGAAGCGGACGATGGTGACGAAGAGGCCGAAGGCGGGGATAACGACGCATCGCAGTCCGACGAGGATGGCACAAGGGGTGTCGTCGTCAACGGCCGGTCCACGAACGGTGAATCCGACGCAGCCGAGGAGCCCGAGGAAGACGGCATCAAGCCGCTGCCGGAACGGCTTGTCTTCGATCTGACCGCGCAGAAGACGCTGGCGCTGCGCAACGCGCTGGCGAGCGACGTCGACATCGCCTTCGTCGCCGTTCTCCATGCCCTCGTGCTGCAGGTGTTCTACCGCTTCGCCAAGGACAGCTGCCTCGAGGTGACCACGGTGAGCAACAGCTTCGGCCAGGTCCAGGGCCTTGCCGAGACGCCCTGGGCAAAGGAGATCGCCGAGCGTCACGAGGCATGGGACCGGGATATGCCCGACAGCGACAGACTGTGGGAGTTTCTGCTTGGTCTCGACGAAGCAAGCCGCAAGGCCCTGCTCGCGCACTGTGTCTCCCTCTCGCTCAACGCCGTGGTCGAGCCCTGGAACAGGCGGCCGGGTGCGCTTGCCCATGCCGATGCGCTTGCCGCAACGCTCGGCTTCGACATGGTGACGGCCGGCTGGGAACCGACCGTCGACAACTATCTCGGCCGCGTCACCAAGGCCAGGATCGTCCAGGCGGTGCGCGAGGCCCGCGGCGAGGATTCTGCGCAGCTGATCGATCACATGAAGAAGGACCTGATGGCTCGTGAGGCCGCCCGTCTTCTCGAAGGATCAAACTGGCTGGCCGAGCCCCTGCGCTTCGCTGGTGACAATGCGTCGGTCGATGCCAGCGAGACCGTCACCGGGAATTTAGCGGACGAGACGGCTCTCGACGGCGATACCGCCGAGCTGCCGGCCTTCCTCGCCGATCCAGCATCGGAGGAATCGTCCGTCGTCGACGAGGACACAGACCAGCTCGAGGCCGCCGAGTAATCGGTCTCCCGCTTCGCACCGGGCCCGGCATCGTCGTCGGGCCCTTTTTTTTCGTTCTTCGGCATGGAGAAATCCACATGTCAGCCCACACAATTTACGATTGCGCCAGCCTGGGGAGTGTCATTCGATACTTTGACTCCACCCCTAAACCACCGGCGCGCTTCACAAAAAAAAAGAAAAAAGTTGGTCACTTGGGAAAGCCGCAACGGCACCGGCCGCCTCGTGAAGAAAGAACCGCCGAGAACACGCGCGACCTACGGCGCACCGGCGTACTTTACACTGCATGAAGGGGATTTCGGTGAGGGCGTCGTCGTCGTCGTCTCCGTTCGCCGGACCTACTCCGTCGATAGCGACCTGCGCTTCGAGATCGTCGAACGTCCTTCGATCGGCATGGTCCGCGTGCTGCAGGATCTCGGCGACAGCCCGGAGCTGCTGCATCTCGCCCTGAACCGCGAGGTGGCCGAGCGCTGGCTCGCGAACAACCGGTATAGCCGAGCCTATCTCGAAGAGGTCTCCGCCGACGAGGTCTCCGCCGACGAGGTCGGCGCCGACATCATCGAGGGCCGCTCGGCCGCCTGACGTCCCAACCGCATAAATCCAACCCAGGACAAGCCCGGGTTCGCGCGAGCGATCGCCGGGCCTGTTCCGTTTCATGGAGATCGACATGTTCGACTGGACCAGGAACTGCTCCTATGACGAGCAGCAGAAGAGACGTTTTCACACGACAGCGCGCTCGCGGCTGAAGAAGCTAGCCGCCGAACTTGCGCTGCCGCCGGGCAGCTATGACGTTCGTTCAAATAAGGCGGGCATCGCCGTTTCCGGTGAAGTGACCCTGCACCACACCGCCGTCTACATCCAGGTCGGCCAGTTTGGAATGTCGTCGGGGCACGGCATCCTGATCCGTACCTGCAAGGGTCGAAGAGACTATACCGGTGGGGCCAATCACTTCGTCGCGCTGACCATGCTTGACGACATCCCGGCGCTCGCCGCCGCCGTCCGCGCCATCACTGGTATCCGACGAGACGCCGCACAGTCCGCCGACCGCCGCGCCGCCTGAAGCGACCCCGAATCCCGTTACCCGCCAACCGTCTCTCGCCGCGCCATCGCGCAGCGGGAGGCTGGGCTATTCCGGAGACATATCATGCCCACCTATCCCCCATTCCGAAAGGTGTTCGAAGGCATCGCAACGCGCGAGCAGATGTTCGCCCTCTTCAACCGCCATAGCGATACGCCAGGTGTCGATCCCCTGTCGGGGGTCCCATACGCGTCGGAATGGTTCGAAATCTCGGCCGGCGAGTACCACTTCATGCTGGGACTTCTGCCGCCGCTCTTCCAGCGAACCGGCATGTTCGGCATGTCCGTATATAAGGCCGGCAATATCACCAGCGTCTTCTTCGCGATCAGGATCCGCGGTCGCGAACGTTGGTATCACGGCTTCTGCGATCTCTCCGACAAACGCAGTCCAGACGCCATGCGTGCAGCGATCATCGCTCATGAGACGGGTGCGGTCGACAGCATGACGCGCGAGGAAAAGCTGGAGGCGATCTGGTCCGCCACGCATGCCGACTTCCGAGGCATCGCTGGCGAGACCAATCCCGATGCGTGGCAGCCAAAGCATCATGGCAAGCGGACCATTCTTGCCTACGTCGCGGGGCAGGGCACCACCCTCAAGCTTCTCGAGGATCTGACCAACGATGAGATCGACAGCCGCATGCCGGCAGTCCACGCACTATCCAGGCGGGGAGGGGGCAACGATGCGGAACCATCGTAAACAGCCGCCACCGGCGGACAAGCCGATCTGGGAGGCTCACTCCACCTACACCGCCGACCTTGGCGCTTCGGACAGGCGCCGATACAGGCGCACGCCGCCCCGTTCCCCGACCGTCGCCGATCTCGTGCGACCCGGCGATACGGTCTCGACCTCCTACGGCACCGGCGGTGTCGTGATCGAGGTGAAGGAATACTTCTATGCCGCGCCGACGGACGAGACGCTGTCGCATTTTACCATCGTCTATGTCCCGTCCGATCGCGCCGCAAAATTGCGCGATACCGATCGTCACTGGATCAACGAGTGCGTCGCGGTCGGCGACCGCATCCTGATGCTGTTCGAGGCCAACGCGGACGAGGTCTTCGTGGTCGAACGTGCCCATCTGGGCCAACCCCGCTCTCGCCGCACCATCGTGATCACCTAGACGCTTGATCGACCAGGACGTCATTGCGTCGCTGCCGGTTTCCACGAGCATCCCGCACACCCATCCGCCGTGCCGAACCGACCGCGGGTCGTTCGGCGAGCGCAATTGCACGCGATCTATACCCGAAAGGAAAAATTCAATGGCCAAAAAAGCGTTCTTTGCCGCCTTCATCGTCGATGAAGAAACCTACACGCCCGAGCCCGGACCCGTAGATCATCACTTCGTTGCAGCGGATCTCGCCCAGTCGAATTTTGGTGAGCAGCCCGGTGTTTCGAACATCATCGTCTGGAATTCCGCTGCCGACCTGATCGCCGATCATCGTCAGCGAGGCCCCCTAACGGTTGACTACCTCTCTGGTGATCACCCCGCACCCAATCGGTCGGTCCAGCGCACGCTAGAGGCCTGTCCTTCGAGCCGCTGGAATCGCACCGACGACGTCTGCGTTGCCAACGCCGCTAATCTCAGCACGAGGTCCAACGACGTCGCGACACCGCATTTCCGTGACGCGCCATCGTTCCGTCATCAGCTTTCGTCGATCATGCGCGACGCGCTAGCCTTCGAATATTACGAGGTGAGACCCTGCATCGAGAGTGATAGTAAGGTGACATCCTACCGGGACGAGGAAGAGCTCGGGGCCGAACTTGCCAAATTCCAGACGGAGCGCAGGGAATTCCGTGCGTTCTGGTCGCTCTACGGGGTGGACCGGAACGCCACCACCGCGATCGGCGACTTCGTCTCGAAGGATACCGCACATGAGGTGATGAACGCCATCCTCGCGATCCCGGCCGCCGCCCGCAACGCTCTTCAGGGTGTGCGACCTGAAGGGAATAAAAGCCGCAATGGCATGGAGCAGGCCGCGCGATCAGCCGCCGACTGGCTCGACGACATGATCAACCAGTCCTCGAACGATCAGCGGGTCTGACCCCGCGTCAGTCCTCACATTTGCTCCTCACCACCCACCCGAAGCCCGGTCCCGCCGGGCTTTTCCATTTTTGGGCCTGCCCCGAACCTCCCAAACAAGGAGAAACCCCATGTCACGCCTCAACGATCCGGACAATTTCCGCGGTCGCGTCAACTATGCGGCGCACGTCATCGCTTACGGACGACGTCCGACGCGAGCCTTCGACAACTGCTTTGAAAACTATGATGGCGACGAAGTGGCGACCGTGATCCTGCGCCGCGCGAAAAACAACGCCCGTCTGGCTGCCAACCTCCATCGCTATCTCAGCCTCGCGTCCATCGAGGCTGCCGCAGAACGGCTGGCCGACGTTCCCACCAGAAGATTGCCCGAAGTGGCGCGACAAACACGCGCGCGCCGGACGGCCGAATTCGACGCCTGGATCGAACAGCAACGGACGACCGATGCCGTCGAGGTCCGCGAGACCATCGCGGACGGAGTCCATCGAAACCGATGAGCGTCGCGAGGGGCTCGTTTCCTATATCGACCGCGTCGACGCCGAGGGCCGCAACGAGGTCGTCGAGGCGATCGCGTTCGAGGGCCGGCGCGCCCTTTTCCCCCAAGGTGGCGGCACTGATTGCGCGCCTTGGGGAACTTGAGGTCGCTGTGGTCAGGAGCGACTGGGAAAGGCGACAGCTCGCCGCCAGTCCAAAAGCCCGTCGCCGGTTCTCCTTCGCCCACGTGGAGGGAGGGAGAGCGAGGCCGGGAGGAGTGCGGCCTTGCCGGTGTGGAGAGTGTGCGCCGGCGGGGCGGACACTCTCGCACGAAGGATATCTCCATGAATATCATCACGACCACATCGGCCGTCGCCCGCACGGGCGCTACCCTTGCCACGCCGGCATCCCACCCTATCGACACCGCCCAACCAATCCACCAGGCGGCAGAGCGGCTCTTGCCCTTTCTCGAACAGGGCAAGCCGATCACCACCGGGGACTTGCGCCTTGCCGTGGCCGACAGCTTCGGCGGGACGGATGCGCAAGGCTTCTGGGTCTGGAAGGACGCCTATGAGGCGCTCGAAGCCGCCCAAATCCTGTTCCTGCGCCGCTTCGGCTCGGCGATCCTGTCCCGGTCACCGTCACCGCAAGCAGCGCTAGCGATGATGAAACGGATCGCCGAACTCGTTCCCACCCACACGCGTCGCTCCGACGAGAGCCAGGCCATGCAGCAGCTGTCTACGCCGCTGCCACTCGCCTTCGTCACCGCTCACGCCGCCGCGATCTCATCATCCGATCTCGTTCTCGAACCGTCGGCCGGCACTGGCCTTCTCGCCGTCCATGCCGAGACTGCGCGAGCTTCGCTGGCGCTCAACGAGCTTGCCGCAACACGAGCCGACTTGCTCGGCCTGCTGTTTCCACATGTTCCGGTTTTCCGGCATGATGCGGCCCATATCGACGATCATCTCGATGCCGCTGTTGAACCGTCCGTGGTGTTGATGAATCCGCCCTTCACGGTCGGCGCTTTCGTCGACGGCCATGTCGTCGATGCGGCATGGCGGCATCTCACCTCGGCCTTCGCGCGCCTGCGCGCCGGCGGTCGCCTGGTCGCCATCACCGGCACCGGGCTTTCTCCCGAAAACCCCAGATGGCGGTCCGCCTTCGAGCGGCTGCAGCAGCAGGGCAGGGTGGTCTTCACCGCCGCGATCGACGGCCGTGTGTATGCTCGGCACGGCACGACGGCCGAAACCCGCCTGACCATCATCGACAAGATTCCATCGTCCGATCCGACCACATTCGTGGCGTCGCCGGGCAAGGCTAGGGATGTCGAGACGCTACTTTCCTGGATCTACGACCTGCCGCCCCGCACGCCGGGCGGCTTCCCGGATTCGATCGGCGCCCTGTCGAACGGAATCCTGCGCAATGCCGCCAGGCAGATGGCCGCGCGCTCGGCAGCCGGACCTGCTCCGATCGCGGTATCTGCTGTCGTAAACAGCACGCGGCCAGTTCCGTCGGTTGCCCGGGCGAAGCCCGTCCGTCCGGTCATGGCAGCCAACACACCTGCGGTTCCCCTGACCTACGAGCTGCGCGACTGGATGCCGGAGGAGAGTGGCCGGCTCACCGACACGATCTACGAGTCCTATGCATTGCAGTCGATCCATATCCCACGCGCCAAATCCCATCCGACGCCACTCGTCCAATCCGCGGCAATGGCCGCCGTCGCGCCGCCAAAACCATCCTACCGGCCGCTCCTGCCTGATCAAATCATCGATGATGGGCTCTTATCGGATGCCCAGATCGAAAGCGTGATCTATGCCGGTGAGGCGCATGCCGGTCATCTCGCCGGCGCCTGGACGATCGACGAAACTTTCGACGTCGTCTCGGCTGCCCCCGAAGGTTCTGAGAATGCCGTCCGCTTTCGCCGCGGATGGTTTCTGGGCGACGGCACCGGATGTGGCAAGGGCAGGCAAGTCGCCGGCATCATCCTCGACAACTGGCTGCAGGGCCGTCGCCGTGCGGTCTGGATTTCCAGATCGGACAAGCTGCTGGAAGATGCCCAGCGCGACTGGGCCGCACTCGGCCAGGAACGCCTGCTCGTCCAGCCGCTCTCGCGCTATCGGCAGGGCACGCCGATCCGCCTTGCCGAAGGCATCCTGTTCACGACCTACGCCACGCTGCGCTCCCAGGAACGTGATGGCAAGAAGTCTCGCATCGCCCAGATCCTCGACTGGGTCGGGCACGAGGCGGGGAGCGGCGAGGGCGCGACAGGGACAAGCAAGCCCTTCGATGGAGTAATCGTCTTCGACGAGGCTCACGCCATGGCCAACGCAGCCGGGGGAAAAAGCGAGCGTGGCGACGTCGCACGCTCGCAGCAGGGCAAAGCCGGCCTGCGCCTGCAGCATGCGCTGCCCGACGCCCGCATCGTCTATGTCTCGGCGACCGGCGCCACCGCCGTCGAAAACCTCGCCTACGCCCAGCGTCTCGGCATCTGGGGCAGTGAGGATTTTCCCTTCGCCAACCGCGCCGAATTCGTCTCTGCCATCGAAGATGGCGGTGTCGCGGCGATGGAAGTGCTTGCTCGCGATTTGAAGTCGCTCGGCCTCTACACCTCGCGATCGCTCTCGTATGACGGCGTCGAGTACGACCTCCTCGAGCACGCGCTGACCGAAGAGCAGATCCGCATCTACAATTCCTATGCGGACGCCTTCCAGGTCATCCACAACAACCTGACCGCCGCACTCGAAGCCGCCAACATCACCAGCGAAACCGGCACGCTGAACCGCAACGCCAAGGCGGCAGCGCGCTCGGCCTTCGAAAGCACCAAGCAGCGCTTCTTCAGCCATCTCATCACCTCGATGATGACGCCGACGCTGATCGGCGCAATCGAGCAGGACCGTGCCGACGGACATTCAGCTGTCGTCCAGATCGTGTCGACCGGCGAGGCGCTGATGGAACGGCGGTTGGCAGACATCCCGACCGAAGAATGGTCTGATCTGCATGTCGACGTGACACCGCGCGAGTATGTCGGCGGGTATTTGATGCACTCCTTCCCGACGCAGCTGTTCGAGGAATATTCGGACGCCGACGGCAATATCTACTCGCGGCCCGTCCATGATGAAGACGGCAACCCGGTCCAATGTCGCGAAGCTGTGCGTCGGCGCGATGAGATGATCGAGAAACTTGCCTCGCTGTCGCCTGTCGGCAGCGCGCTCGACCAGATACTCCACCATTTCGGCACTGACACCGTCGCCGAGGTGACGGGCCGCTCGCGGCGGATCGTCAAAAAAACCGGCCGCGATGGCATCGACCGGCTGGCCGTCGAGAACCGGCCCGGCTCGGCCAATCTGGCCGAGACCCAAAGCTTCATGGATGACGACAAGAGCGTGCTGATCTTCAGCGACGCCGGCGGCACCGGCCGCTCCTACCACGCCGATCTCGGAACCAGGAACCAGCGGCTGCGCAAGCACTATCTTCTCGAGGCGGGCTGGCGCGCCGACAACGCCATCCAGGGCCTTGGCCGAACCCACCGCACCAACCAGGCGCAGCCACCGCTATTCCGGCCGATGGCCGCCAATGTGAAGGCCGGCAAACGTTTCCTCTCTACGATTGCCCGGCGGCTCGACACGCTGGGTGCGATTACGCGCGGCCAGCGCCAGACCGGCGGGGCAGGACTGTTCCGCTCCGAGGACAATCTCGAAAGCCCCTACGCACGCGCAGCACTCCGCCAGTTCTATTACCTGCTGCACCAGGGCAAGATCGAGGGCTGCTCGCTGACGACCTTCGAGGCGGTAACCGGCCTGTCGCTGACCACCGACGAGGGCGGCCTTCGCGACGAGCTGCCGCCGATCACCACCTGGCTCAACCGGCTGCTGGCGCTGCGCATCGAAACCCAGAACCTGTTGTTCGAGGTGTTCGAGCAGTTGATGACGGCCAAGATCGAGGGCGCCATTGCCGCTGGCAGTTTCGACAAGGGCGTGGAGACGATCACAGCGGAGAGCATCGTCGTTACCGAGCGGCGCACCATCTACACGCATCCAGTCTCCGGCGCGCAGTCGCATGTGCTGACTGTTACGCGCAAGGACCGAATCCGGCCGCTAGGCATGGCTGACGCCTTGGCGATCATGCGCGCCGAACCGCAATCGGTCCTGCTGGTCAATACCAGGTCGAACCGCGCTGCGGTCCAGCTGCCTACGGCGAGCCTGATGCTCGACGACGGTGCGATCGAGCATCGTGTGCGTCTGCTTCGGCCGACCGACGAACTGCGCTTCGGTCTCGACGCCCTCGCCGAAACCCACTGGCAGCCGGCCGACCGCAAACTGTTCAGCGAACTGTGGCAGGCGGAGGTCGCCGCGGTCCCAGAGTTCTCTATCAGCACTTTCCACATCGTTACCGGGCTGCTGCTGCCGATCTGGCGACGGCTGCCGGATCATGATTGCCAGGTCTACCGGATCCAGACAGACGCCGGGGAACGCATCATCGGCCGTCACATTGCGCCGACGCTGGTCGCGACCATGTTGCGCAATCTCGGCATCGACAATGTGCCGACGCTGGCGCCGAACGACGCCTGGGCCGGGCTCGTCGACGGACGCATTGGACTGCAGCTCGCCGATGGCCTGGTCGTGCGCCGCAGCCGAGTCATGAACGACTGGCGCGTCGAGCTAATCGGCTTCAGCGAGGCGATGGTGCCGCGCCTCAAGGCGCTGGGCCTGATCTCCGAAATCATCTCCTGGAAGCTTCGGCTGTTCATCCCGACGGCCGGGCAGGGCTCCGCCATGCTTGCCTCCCTTCTCGAGCGCCACCCGCTCACCGGCGTCACCGACCGCTCGACCGCGGCTTGAGGGGAGGCGACCATGACCGGCTCGGCCTCCGAGCTGGCACGCCGGCTCGGTGACCATGCCGAGGCGGTGTGCCGTGAATATCTTTCCAACGGCCATCGCTCGGGCAATCACTGGATTGTCGGCGATGTCCGCAACACGCGCGGCCGCTCCATGCATGTGCGCCTGAAGGCCAATGCCAAGGGCTTAGCTGGCAAATGGGTGGACGAGGCGACGTCAGAATTCGGCGATCTGCTCGATGTCATCCGCGAAAGCTGCGGGCTGATCGAGTTCCGAGATGTTGCCGATGAAGCACGACGGTTCCTGGCCATACCGCGGCCAAAGCCGCAGGAACCTCGCACGCAGCAGCCTGCCGCGGCACGCGGCTCCCCCGACGCCGCGCGTCGCCTTTTCGCCATGTCTCAGACGATCGCCGGCACTCTGGCCGAACGCTATCTTGCTGGTCGCGGCATCCTGCTCGCCGCGCGTGAGCGCAACCTGCGCTTCCACCCCGGCTGCTACTACCGCGATCTCGTGACAGGCGAGACGCAGACCCTGCCGGCGTTGATCGCGGCCGTTACTTCGCTCGACGGACGCATCACGGGCCTGCAACGCACGTGGCTCGACCCCGCCGGCGACGGCAAGGCGCAACTCGCCGATCCGCGCCGCTCTCTCGGAAATCTTCTCGGCAACGCCATCTGGCTTGGCCTGGAATCTGGCGCGCCAGTCCCGGTCATGGCTGCCGGCGAAGGATTCGAGACGATGGCCTCGCTGCGCACGGTGATGCCAGGACTGCCGGTTGCCGCTGCAACCTCGGCCAATCACCTCTCCGGCCTGACCCTCCCGCCTGGCTGCCGTCGCCTCTACATTGCCGCCGATGCGGACGCCGCCGGCCGGCACGGCATCGAACGCCTCAGCCAGCGCGCTGGCGAGGCCGGCATTGTCGCCATGGTGCTTCGCCCGCAACTCGGCGACTTCAACGACGACCTGCGCCATCTCGGCCCGGCTCATCTCGCTGCGTGGTTGCGCGATCAGCTCCTCCCGGACGATGCCGGTCTTTTGCCTCCATCCGGATGAAGGGCGCTCGCCGACAGGCGGGTAGGGGCGGCGTCACCGGAAGCCCCTTGCAGGCATGGCGGGGTTCCTCCGGAGAGGCCGCGCCCGCGGCCTGCCTGAGAGGCGATCCCTGCCACCCCCCAGTCGCGGCCGCAACGGCTGCGCCGTCCTCCGCTACGCTCCGGCCTTCGGTGCG
>APMI01019158.1_pt1 | contig 31877 bp, 26 predicted proteins | sample 667938 | NCBI WGS metagenome assembly APMI01 (sample SAMN01084076, study PRJNA167559) | wastewater metagenome | biome: Wastewater | place: Denmark: Ejby Moelle, Odense | collected 2011-11-28
ATATGTGCTGTAGAAATTGAGTAAAACAAATTTTATTTCTTGCCTCTATTCGTGATCGATGAGCAGGCACTAGCCAACGATATCATTCAAGAAAACAACATGAAGCACATTGCTGATAGTCTCAACAAAAAGTAGACAGTGATAGAGATCGAGGGCAAGCATCTCACTACATAATGGTCTAATCTTAATTCAGGACTCAAGTTGCGACTTGCATACACGTTGAAATAACTCTATTTAAACAAAAATAATATCAAAAATGTAGATTTTATAGCAAATCTTCATGCTTTAAAAGTATTTCAGGCTAACAACAACCAGATTGAAAGGGTTCCTAATATCCCTATAGGACTTGAAGAGCTGACCCTTATAAAAAATCATATAAAATAAATAAATTCATTTACAAAAGTCGAGTAAACTGACGATTCTTCATATATGCTGCGTATATTGAATCTAAATTATAATGAAATTAGTAGGGTTAACAACTTAAATCATTTAAGTAACTTACATTCTTTATTTCTATGTAATTATATTTTAATGTAGTAAATTGTAAAATAAAAAAGATGTAAGGTTTCCCTAGAAACTTGGTTAATTTAGGACTACCCTTCAATGAGATATAAAAAATATAAAATCTAGAGAATAACATCAAGCTAAAAAAGCTGGCTTTGTCGTATAACTCAATCACAAAGATATAAAATTTGGACAGTTGTGTAAATTTATAGATTTTGATACTCAGTAAATAATTAATTACATAGGCTATAATAAAATAAATCGAATCGAGAACCTCAGTAAACTATAAAACTTAAAAGTTTTACACCTGGGCCACATTGGTGAGTTTAATTAATAGAATGATGGATTCAGTCATAGCAGCTATGCAGGGTTTAAATATCTGAAGAAGTTGAAAAAGCTTACACTCTAACAAAATAAATTATACTGCTTATTTCAAATCATGGGTATGGCAGATAACTATTACTAAATTTCCAAGTCCAAAATATCTGAATTTTCATTTTTGGAAATGGAGGAAGTAAGTCTTGCTAACAACCAAATCAGATCAATTAAAAATATATAGTTTGTGATGCCTTATTTAACAACTGTGGATATTCAAAAGAATAAAATAATCGATATTTCTAGCATGACCAGTATATCAACATTGATATCCATCAATGCATCATACAATTAGATTGAGTAGTTTCCTTCCAGTGGGTTCGAAAAGCTCTTTAAGCTCCGCACTTTAAATTTGAGTAACAATAAGATAAAGATAATTCCCGATTTAACGCCTCTTATTTTAGTGATTACTTTAAACTTTGAAAATAATCTGATTGTGCAGGTTTCGAAGTTGCCATTGAATCCGGTTGGCAGGCCTGAGTTCAGCCGTGAAATTAATCTTAAGTCCAACTTCCTATTTGCCGATCAGACTACAAGCGAGCAGTTCTTGATGACTCTCCGAGCATTTGAACGACTTAACTAAGAGACATTCATAAATTTACTGCAAAATGGAAGTTCAAAGGTAAAAATTAAACAGATTAACCACTTCAAGTAAAAACATGGTTTGTACAATATGAAAGTGTAGGACACTCCCATCTTAGATGATGAAATCAAACAATTTTCATGATTATTATGTGATAATTTCCATATTAATTCCAAAGTGAACTTGAAGCTCTTTTCACCAGTTTTGCTACAATATTGTGATATTATTTATAATAATGAATTAATAACACTATCGAACTCGACTAAGAAATATAGGAAATAGGACTCTACAAATTAGCAAAATTTAGGAGCCTCAGGGAATTAATAACTACTCGAGCCGTCCTCGTGAAAAATTCAAAACTTAAAATTCAATTGACATGGGTCCCGATAGCCTGCAACTCTTTCAAGAGTAAATTAATACAGTCCTTCGAGGTGTGAAGACAAAAAAACAGTTATATAAGTCAAGAAATTCCGTCACCGCCCAAAGTGGTCCTTCTCGCTAATCGATCGATATAAAGAACGAGCTGAATCAGGTGAAGAACATGCTTGAAACTCAGACCTAGCTTAAAAGTATGGAGTAAAGACTATAGAAATTGCTGGTTTAATTTGAGGGGCAAAAGACTAAAGGTGTTAAAGAAGAGTTGGCTCCAACAAATTCTATCATAATGCCTCAAAATCAATTTCAATCGCCATACCAATATCCATACATGCCTCCGCCATACTTCTATCCTTCGCAGCATCCTGCCTATTACCCTGGGGAGATGAAGAGTCAGCCACGTAAGAAACCGAAACGGTATGAAGAAGACAGCGAAGATGAACAATAAAAGAAAAATAGCAAATTCAAGAAAACGAACAAATCAGTTAAATCACCGTAAGAACTTAAGACAAAGCTCAGAGTGTATTTTTTTGTTGTCACCTTCACTTTCTTTGTTCGCAGTGAAGCCAAAAAGCTCTCAGTAGCACGTAAAAATAACCTGAAAAAATTTTGGAGCTAAAAATTTGACGGTCAAGTTAATAATTTGAAGAATTGGTTGTTAGAGTCTCAAAAATTTTCTCTATCGATAATATTGGAAAAAAAGAACCTAAGTCTTGTATATTTTAATGACCGGTCGTAAAAAGTAAAATAATAGAAGAAAAAACTAATCATGCAGATCATCAGTATAGGAGTAAATAGAATTTTAGAGGATGCAACACAACAGAAAATGTCTCTGTTCTCTGAAATTTTATTTAATTTGTGTCGACGAGGAAGTTTTGCTGTTACTCGATTTTGGGCTGTAGCAGACATGTAAAAAATTTGTATTTCTGAATTTTATGGCTTTTTTAGAATAGATCCCAACCAGTAAAAATTTCTCGTAGGACTTCTAGTTCTGATAAAAGTCTTTATTTTTAACATGATACTCCAACCATTCAAGTTCGATGCTACAAATTTTCCGAAGAAAGAAGAGCCTCTAGCAACAAATATGAAGTTAATTGGATCAGTTTACTATCATATTGTGAAAGAGGTCATCACTGAACAATATTTAAATGAGCCTCGAGATTAGAGTATATTTAAAGTTGGTAATTGGTTATCAGTCAAGAAATAGTATATTGTTGAATGTAGTTAACCCCTCATTTATGGCAGCACGTATCCCCAAGATGAAGAGTTCATATCGGGATTGTTCCCAGAAAGCAGCCTCAGTTAGCTAAAGTAGTTTTAAGCCTGGTCTGCCTGCTCCACAAAAATAAAGACAGTAATATAGAAATTGCATACTGAAATGTTTAACAAGGGCAAAATGGTAAAAAAAAACCTTAAATACAAGCTCTATCATTGATTTTGATTTTCGTTTATATTAGACAACCTTACTAATAATTTTAGCGAATCAATAATACTAAGAAATAATAAATTCGTTAATTAAAGCAATGGACTGTGAAGCTCAATTTAATAAAGAGGGACTTAAGCGAAATGTTAGTTACGCTGAAACCAAGAAGAGAAGATTAATTAGATCAAATAGTCGGATGGGCAATCTTGAACCAGTTCGAAATTCAGCTCAAGATTTTCACCTTGCATGCACTCAAAATGTTGGTAGCTAAATTAGAAAAAGCAATAAAAAGCTTGAAAGTCTAAACAAGGAAATGAAGTAATCTTGTAAGGAGAAGTAAAACAACAATAAAATTCACCTTAATCAAATGCACGCACTCATTGATTTAGTTTAGACTAGTGTAAGTCTGAAAAGTACTGTAATCTCAACACAAAAAATCATCTAAAACGCTGAGCGATTGCCTAACAATCTTAACCTGAAGAAAAATAAATCTTTGAGAATTTTGACAAAAAAGATTGCACCTCTTGGGTCTAATAAAATAGCTGAAAATTTAATGTTGAGAAAAAATCAAAATCAAGCAAGTGAATACAGATCACTGCCTATATAAATGCGTTAAAGGTAAACTTAAAATAGATTTCGTGAAAGATAAAATAATTTAGTCATGATAAGTTCGTTAAGTCCCATCCAGAGTCGTAAATAAAAATCATAGAGAGCAAGTGAAGTTTCGGGATTCTCGATTCTCGAAGATATTGATCAACCCATAAGAAGCAATATCGAAACAAAATGTTTACCTTTTGGTGATATTGAGCATCTTCACATGTATGCCTAACTCAAAATGCCAAAAGTAATGAAAAGACACTTACCCAAAGATTTTTTCTTAAGAGTTTGACTTGCTTTGGTGAGCTTTTTTCAATTAAGAGATGTTATTTATTTAAGTTTTTGATTGCAAAATTATATAATTATTGCTCTTGAGTGTTTATAATCATACAATTATGAAGAAAACAAATAAAATTAAAAATAAGATATAAATGATCTTTATAAAAGCAGATTGTTGCTGTTTCAGTTTAATGAGATTAAATTATTATAACGGATAAGATTATTACAAAATTTGTGTACATATGGGCAAACAGCCTAACAAATTAATATTGTATTTAGCAGTATCAAAATATGAAACGAAGTGACTTTATCAAAATAGTTAACAATCTGAATAAGAAATGTAAGAAACCTGCTAATTTTTAATTAATTACGATTGAGACTAATGAAAAAAATAAGCATGTTAGGCCAATTTGATTTTGAATCGCCTCATTAATGGTACAGGCTAATCTTGACTAGCTTGATTGAACCATTCGGAATGGTAAATTTATCTTTTTTCTTCAAGATATTTTTAACAAGCGCATTATTTTTTATCTATTATCAATTTTGTCAACACCACATATCTTAATAGTCAATTTGTTAGGGTAATTACATAATATATTTGCGTTGTGCCAGTCTTATTAATTTAATTATCAATTTTAGTTGCTTTACTATTTCAGTTTCTAATGTTATTATGTATAAATTTACTACTGTCAGTCGGTTTTGCATAATTTTATCTGCCGTCAGCTACCCTGCATTATTTTTTAGAACTAGCACTTTTTAGACTCCTGACTGTAAATTTAAGCATCAAATAAAATAGAAGAGTTTAGTGTCCCAGGTCGTTAGCATAAATATAAGTAAAGATTCGGTGATAAACCAAACTGTTATGCTTTGTACCAGGCAAGAGATATCAAAGTTAGGCTATAATAGCTTTTCTAGTTGTTTTCGACCAAATTGATAATTATTTTAAAATGTAATCAAACAACAACATGGAAGTAAATATTTCTTAAGCCAGAACCCCAATTAATTTTTGATGTTTAGAGGAGCATTTCGTTTAGCAAATACACTGAGCGGTTGCTAAAAGAATCAAAAAAAGTCGGCACCCATTAGTTCACTGCCTACAAGTTAAATTTTTTCAAGACAGTTATCCTCTCTTTCCAGTCCAAAACATGCTAATTTTGATACAGAGATGTGGAGCAGGGTCTAAATTTAACGACTTTTCAAGCTCTACGATTACTACGGGCCGCAATGGAAAATAATGTCTCAGTATATGCCCTCTAGGTTTTTTCTATTTTTATTCAGGACTGCTAACAATCTCAAGAATCGGTTCTATACAGTGTTGCGAAACTTAATAAAGTTGCTTTTCAAGAAAAAGGGTAGCACGTGCCCCAAGCTTCCAGGAGAAATCCCTTCCAAAGATCTGTCTCGGCTCTACGATGGTAAATAAGGTATCTTGCATCTAAATTAGACTATTTCGGCTTTAAATTACTCATCCCTTCCATACTTTCTGAGTTAGATTTCGATTTAGAAAGTTAAAAGATAGAAGATGTGGTAGTCAAATATTCGGAAGCCATCGTTGAAGTGTACAAGATCATTTATGGAGAAAAAACATCCTCAGCATAAAACAAGCACCAAGCTGAGGTTCATAAGAGCCAAAGCTATAGAGGAACCCTATCAGTACCTCAATCACTTGATAAAGCTTGCTAGCTCAAACTAATAGTATAGGAATCACAATAAAGCAAGCATTAAAATATGGTGGGGAAGCCAAAGGATGAGACAGGTCTCATCTACTTTTTCTTTTTTAGCCCTACTGGTCTCCCCCAGCAGCAGGGCTTTTGATTATTACACTAACATTATTATTAATTTTAAAAATATACTTAAAAATAGCAATATTCATTTTCGCACAAGCGTTTCAATTTTCTCGTTGATAAATTCCTGAAGTTATTATCCACCTTTTTGCTTAATTTCCTCGAGAGCTTCTTTGTTTCTTCGCTCGAAGGCTAACTCTACTGCCTCTTTATACCTTTATTTTCTCATGAGAATTCCGTAAACTTTAGATGAGTTTATTTTTCGAAAAGCGCCTAATGCGGATTCTACTTTTTCCCTTTGGAATAGCATTTAGCCGATGTATTAAAGGACAACATCATTTTTTACCTGCTTTAAATCCTACTCGGTCGGCAAGTAATCCTCTGTTTTTATTTTACGCAATAATTCCATTTCAGTATTCTTAGAATATGATTTTGCAACCGATGCTAGCGAAGGCAGAAATTTTTTAAATTATTCGATTTTCGGAATGAAATTGTTTACGGTGGTCTCGTTGTATTTATGAATCTCTACACTAGGCTATTGGAGAGTTTCAAGCACCTTTTCGATACCGAAAAATCCTAAGTTTTAGTAGTCCTTATTTTGGAAATAGTAATTTCTAATATGCTCTTATTTTCCATGTGCTTTTAAATAACGAATGTAGTGGCGCAGAACATTGGGCTTACCGTACAGGATGTTAGCCCAAGAATGATTTTCGAGGTTATCTGACTCCAGCAGTTCTCGAATTACTCGATATATCAGTAAAGATCTAGTGCATTATTCTGTACTGGTAAGAAGCTTTTAGACTATTTTTTTATCAGCGGTAGTGGCTAAAATAAGAAGGTATACCATTATTTTTCTTTCAGGACTTCCTTAAAGCTCAATAAATTTTTAAGCCAGTCCTAGCTTGCCTCGATCTAAACTATATTTAGCAATGTCCGTGAAAATCTTAGAATTTTTATATTTTCGAGGCAGACTTTCAAACTTTAGTTTAATTTCTTCAAAAGATATAGCCTCGCTATTTTTCTAGATTTTACACTTAGCCCAGTGCAGGAGCAACTTATATTTTGATTAAGAGTCCTTAAATATTGTGTCACCAATAAAGTGCATTTTGTATCTCAACAAAATAGTGAGAAAACTATCTTTTGCTTAAAATTTAAGGTGCTCAAATTATTAAATTGTTAGTGTCCTATTTAAGAACTCGAATTTTAAGTTGTTGACGATCCTCATTTATTCACATAACTCAAATAAAGAAATAGGACAGGTATACAAGTTTTTGACAAAGAAAATAAATTTTAGCATCTTAACTTGATCCACAGGATCAATGCAAAATCTAACTGCTTTAACGAGTGGTTTAATAATGCTTTGTTCTATTTCTTCAATCTTCTCGTTCGTTTCATTCGTATTTTCCTTGTTAAGATAAAAATTGTTAGTAACTTATTCATTTTCTTGCTTAGGAAGTTAAGTATCAGCAACGGGCTTAGATCGATTACCCATTTTCCATAAACTGTCTAATTATGATAAATCGATTATATCTTTTTCGAGGTAGCTGGTATAGACGTCATGAAGTTGAATAATGCTTCTGAATTTCTAGTTATAATAACCCTCGTTAATTTTGCTGATTTCAATGACAGTCTGGTACAAATAAGGCACAACTCTGTATATTTAATGACTATCTTATGTATAAATTCTCACACAGTCGGGTTCCACTGACACTAATTGGTTGCAGTTGGATCTAATAGTCATCCGAGTAGATTTACCATCGAACATCACTAGTGTCCTTGGGTTACCGAAGACTAAAATGGAGGAATCTAACTCTTCAAGATGATCATCTATGTTGAATCGGCCTTGAAGCCATCCCAGAGTATATGCCATTGGTTTATATGAGCTCTTTGAGATGTACTTGTTTGTCAAACCGACAGTGTTAGACGAACTCAAATCATACTTCAGTTCCGTCATGATATCAGATCGCTTGTGTCCGTTTGTGTTAAGGTCAATGTGAAACATAAGCGAGGGATTCTTGTACACTAGCCCAAGCAGATTCTTCTCTTTCAGGTATGTCATGGACAATAGGTTTTGCCAATTCTAGTTCAAAAAAGAGTCTGAATAAATAATGGTTTTGCGATTCGTCTCAATATTATAGAGCTCGATAGCGTGCTGTCTAGTTAAATAGATAAATTCTTATGACGAATTGTGAACCGCGCAAAAAATAGGGCTTTATACTTTAATTTTAAGCTATGGAATAGCCTCCCAACTAGAAGTGAGATTTCGGGTGATACCTAGCTGTTTTTCTCGAAGCAGGACAAGCTTATTGCTACTCATGAGTTCACAACCTCGATATTTTTCCTGTTTATCTCCAGATGCAGTGTAGTTGCCCTGCATAATCTGACCACTGAAGGCATCAATGAGCCAGTAATCGCCCGAAGCTTATATGATGAGTAGCTCCTCGTACTTAGTAAAGCCCATAAAGATAACTCTCTCTTTATAGTTGTAGGCGATGGTTTTAAGTAACTCGCCCTTACAGTTAAGAATTACGATAGAGTTAAGTAAGTTCTCTGGCAGAATGAATTGATGGCTAATGTTCTTGTCAACAAGCAAAGCAATTGGGCCACTGAACGATGAAACCGCAGTAATGAATACTTAGAGTGGTAAGCTTTTAATAGTACTGTAGAGGGTTGATATCTTGTATCTCTCAACGAGAGCCTTGGACACCTCCATCCAGTTGCGCCGGTCCATGTCTTGAATAGTATATAATGGATATGGTAATGAATAATGGTGAACAATATCAAGAATACATGGCCAGATCAGCCGCAATCTCGGGGTCCAGCTATATTTAGTTGGAGAGAGTGTAGTAGATCTGTCTTCTGCTGTTCTGTCTGCCCTCACTGGTCATCTTCCCAGCCATCTCTAAGTGGTTTTGCATCTGATTTATTTGTTGCGTGATTATCTTGTTCTGGTTCAACTCCCGTCCTTGATACTGCAGCTCTAAACTGTTGTGCTGATTTCTTATAATATTTGCATGCGGATTGAACCCCGCATAAAATGGAGTGCTGATCTGATGCTTCACTGGTCTTGGGGGAAGCCTTGTATCTTGCTTGTTATCCAAAACTACTTGATTGCTTTCATTATTCTATTTTCTATCCATACTCGCCTTCTTTTCTATTGATAGAGCTTACTTTAAGATTATTTGATCATTTAAGTGTTATTCGCCGGAGTCTTCTTGAAGAAAGTTTTGATTGTAATCGCCTTGATATTCTTCGTGCTAGTTATCCTTGTCTTGGAATAGTGGATCTTTCCTTATGAAGCCTGAGCTTTCATTAGCACTTCCCTTAGATTTTTATTCTTCTTATATTTTATGCAATTAGCTTAAATCTTTAATGATGTTGGCTTAATTAACTTCAGCATCATGCTGACCATCTGCATGATCATCACTATCTGCATCTTGTTAAACACGTTTTCTGCCGACTTCATTGTTTGTAGACTCCGCATTTGCATTGCCGGACACATAATGTTCCTATGCCCGTATGTTTTGTGGTCTCTCAGCTGGTTTAACCTGAGTCAAATTCTGATATGAGTTGCCCACTACAGATGGGCCTGGCTGAGGTCGGGCTGCATTTATATTCAGTATAGGAGCGGCAGGGGTGATTGTCCTTGGCTGAGGAGAAAATGATGCTTGAGGTTGAACCCGACCCCCTGTGCTATTCATAATGTGAGCAGGTGGCCTAATATGAATAGGGAAACCTTGCTGACTCCCGCTAGCTTGAAGCTGAGGTCTAAACTGAGCACCACTCACAATATGGGGAGGCACCATCATATTTTGAGGTGGGGCAATTGAGGGTGGATTCGGACGGTGAACAACTGGGCGCTGAAGAAGCTGCACGTTAGTTTGCTGCATAGTATGCATGGGTCTTATCACAGTTGGTTGCGGACTCAAAGATGACGGCTGCCGAATTGGGTTAGGATAATATGCTATTTGAGGGGGATTTGCACGCACAGGTGGAGCTGTTAGAGGAAGACTACTACCAACCTGATGGAGTCTATTCGGATTGCTGTTAGACACAATGCTCTGGACAGGTTCATAATTAACCTTGTGACTGCTCATGTCGGGAAGCTCTTGATGAAACAGATCATTTTTAAAACTCATAGTATCTTGGTGTCGATCATCCTATTGACCTTGATAGATCTCATAAACAGACTTAAACAAATCCGGAATATTTATTTGATTCCTTCTTGAATAATCGAGAACGATATTCTTTGCCTCTTCGAATCCAACACGATGGTGTAAATTATTTTTTTATCGCTAGTAGAAATCAACTAGTTTTATGTTGGGACCTTCGGAAATATCTGAGTTTTCGAAAATGATGCGCATTACGTCTTTAACCATTTCGTACTCCTGTTGATTATAATCTCCCGCATCGTCGTACCTAAGACTCTAGGCCTGGTTCTATGAGTAGTCTTCATTCAGCCACACACGAATCTCCCCATCCTGGTCGATCATTACTTGATGTTCCGAAACATGGAACCGTCCGATTTTGCTGAATAACTTTTTATATCCATCCAGCATGGCCATCGCACAATAAAGATAGTCTGGGAAGGGAATGTCTTAGTACTAGCTTAGCCTGGATCTGCAGTGTTCGAGGTACACATTCAGCATGTATGCAGACCCGCAAAATTCTTTCACTACTTTAGGCTCGTAGTGAACAACGCGTACAATGTTGGACTCATTGCGGCGAAAGCTTATTGACTCCAGATATTTGTTATACTCTTTTTAGCTGGGGAACTGCAGTGAATACTTGTCCAGAATTTCACCGGTAATACGATTTCGAACAATAGTATACTGACCTTCATTCTCAGAAGGGATCTCGATATCATGGGCTTCCTCCCATTCGTTCTGTCTGAAGCTCTCATCATACTTCGATGCCTTGCCTCCCATGTTTGAATTACTTGGATCAATCAATATATTATATTCGGTTAACTTAACTATATGGTTTCGTAAATAAGTCATCAAAGCTAAACTCGCTTGTCGCCCACATAGATGTACTTAGGTGTAAGCCTACAATACTAATCTGGGATGTTGATGTCCAATTTTACCTTGGCCAGCAGACACTTCATGTAACACCTTAAGTTTGCCATTACTTGATTTCGACTTGACTCTCTTCGGCTCTTGATGCTTTAATCTGAGAAAAAACGCAGAAAATCTTGTATTATTCTGGTACTACCTTGCTTTTCATTGCTCAAGCGCCGCACTTTGCTAATCTATAATTGCACATCCTCAGTAACGCTGAACTATATAATCAGGAATAAATTACTGATATTGAATTCGTCTCCTTTCCTGATTGATCAAAAACATTTTTCAGATAGTTGAATATCATTTTAAAATACACGTAACATCGAATCTTTCGAAGCAGGCCACAAATCTATGTTTCGTTTCCTTTTTTCTGAAAAGACGCACAGAAGTAATACAGAATTTTTTAATTACCTTATTTTCTAAATATAAGTTAAAGACAATAGTCTTCCCAGTTTTCGTCTTCTTGAATGAGCTCAGCAATGTACCAGCTGTGGATCTTTGTGAAGCTTGACTTGCCTGTCTCTCGATTTTTGTAGCTCTGCAGTACGATTGGAACGAAAAGCAGATTACCATTAAAAGGAAGAGGGACATTCTGAAAAAATAGCAGTCTTTCTGAGTAAAGGCTAACGTGAAAAATAGCAGCACAATACGATAGGCTCATTGTCGGATGATGTCGATGAAGTCTAACCACGTAATTGCTGACTGCATTGAAGTTTTTGCGCACCCCAATGATTTATTATCTCAGCTTCTTAGTCCAGTCATGGAATTTGAAGTCATTAATTTATTCGATGAGCAAAGAAGTATAACTCGAGAAGTTATACTTGACTTTACTTGACTATTTCTGCATCGTTTTGCATACCATCATCTTGAGTTTATTACCGACACTTCCGATTGTTATTTCCCGAGTGCGTTCCTCTACCTTTATTTCTTTGATAACAAAGGAGGGTATTTGTTTTAATTTATTTCTAGCTGTGTCCTGGTTAGAGTCCAGTTCATCTTACTTTTCGATTTGCTTTAACAATATCATAAAAGTGGTCACCCGCTTGGCAATGTCGAGAATGGACTCCAGCTCCGCGAAGATTTGGTCGCTACATGTCGGCAATGTTACCTGGAGGACTTCAGGTTGAGCTGCAGGTAGTTGCGGTTCTCATCGTTCTCACTGTACAACTGCAGGAATTTCTACAGCTCCCGGGTGAGCAGAAGCTCCTGCTTGCACTGCTCCTCGCTGGGTATAGCGGCGGGCAGATCCATTTTATTGAATAGTGTGACAGATAATCAGTCAGTCACGCATTAATATATTGAGAGCATGTAATTGATTTGATTATAATAACCATGAAGCCGAACCAAGGGAAGCCGAGTCTTAAGAAGTCAGTAGGCGAGTACGATATCTATCTCAACTGCGCACTAGGCAGAGGAGGCTACGGTGCGGTCTATAAAGGCTATGACCGCAATACGAAAGAGGAAGTGGCCGTCAAGATGATCGATCGTATTAATGGTAGTAATTGCTTTTAAAATTAGACAAGCTGCCAGCCCAAGAGGCTCATAAAATTACTTCTTTAAAGCGAGAAGCCACCATCCTCAGTAAAATGAATTCAGAGGGAGTGGTTGGCTTTCGCAATATCATCGCCACCAAACGCTACTACTACATTATTCAAGAACTTTGTGATAAAACCTTATAGGACTTAATTAGTGAATTAGGCAATAAGTATTTTACCGAGAAAGAGGCAGTCGACCTTATGACTCAATTTCTCAATGGATATTATGCTTTAATATCAATGAATGTGATCCATCGTGATCTGAAACCAAACAACCTACTTATGAAGGGCAAAAAACTTAAGATCGCCGACTTCGGGCTCTCTCGTAAAATTCACAATGATAACCTTATGATGTCGAAGACAGGTACTGATGGTTATCTGTCGCCTGAAATATTTCGCAGCTAGCCCTACACCTCAAAATGCGATGTATACTCATTTGGCTGCATTTTCTATGAAGTAAAATTGTGTTTACTTAGGTGCTGTATAAGAAGAAAGCACTACAGGCCCCATTAGGTCAAATGAAAGCGCGTATACTATAGTTGGATTCTATGGAATTTCCCATATTTCCTGAGGTTTCAGCACAACTAAAAGACCTTATTCAATCATGTTTAAAATCTGAATAAAAATAGCGCATAAGCTGGCTTTAAATATACAATAATCCTATATTCGTGGGTCGTGTGCCTAGTTTGCAAAAACTAGATATGACACTTAAGTACATACTTTCAACAATCCGGAAAGAAGTCGAGCATCGAAATTTAGATGTGCCGAGGTTTCTTTAAAAAATGGGCATCCATCGAGGAAAATAAATTGGGTATATTTTTACCTATTTAGGATTTAAGATTATGCCAAATTACTGCTTCATTTGGTATCAATTGATAAAAACATTACAAAAGAATAAATAAAATTTTCATTCAATCATTTTGATCGAGACAACAGTGGTAAAATTTCCTTTGAGGAATTTTAAAAAACACTCAATAAACACGGTGTTGATATTAATTCAACAAATGAAAAATTTGATTTTGATATTATAAAAAAAGTAGTCGAAGACGACTTTATTAAAGAAAAAGGAGAGGAAAACTTCAATGAAGAAGAAAACGAAAATTTTTAAAAAACCAACAAAGCGCTTGAGAAATTACTCAAGTTGATAATTGAAAAAAACGGTAATGTCTAAGACATTGAGAGTAGTTTCAATATCGAGGACTTATCATAATAAGGGTTGAACCTCGAGGCCTTCACTTAATTTATTCAGAAAAAATTGCTGTTATAGCTCAGTAAATAAGAGTGCGAGCTTGTATTTGAAAAATTCGATGATAACAATGATAAAAAAATAGACCTGGATGAGTTCAGACAACATGTGTGTAGGGATTTAAGAAACGAGAACTACAAAAGTTATACTCACTACTCATGAAGCAATTTAAGAAATGATGACATTATTATTTATTATCTATCAAATTAATCTTGTCATAAACAAACTACTATCCTTCACGACAAATTCAGATAGATTTTGTTATATTTTAGAGCTTATTTCTTTAAGTAGGGTCAAATTTATCTATTAAAGGGGATACTCAACTTGTACCAAAAACTTTTCAAGCCAAGGAGCAACACCCTTGATGGAGTGCAGTAATCCATTATACTTGATTTAATACTTTTCAACTTTTTCCTTGGCTTATAAGTTGGCCTTCACCAATATTTTGTTGTTTGAAACTTGTTTGTCAAGTTACTATTTCATTAATTATCTATCCTTTTTAGCTTTTTGCTACCTCTTTACTGCTGATTGTTAAGACTGTTGTACAGCCTCTACGATATTATTCATTCTGTCTATCTCAACGCTGTTTTGTTGTTGACTCTTTGTTAGACTGTCGATTTGCCTTGTTAACTCACAAGCATCTTATTTCATCCTTTTTATAGTTTACTGAAGTTTAGAGTTCATCTACATCAACATTTTATTCTTTTCTTGAGCTTACTACGTGCTTGATTTCCATTTCTGAAAAGTCAGCTATTTTTGTTGCAGCTGAGTTTCTAAACGGCATTTTTATCCAGCAAATTGATTTTTGAGCTCGTCAGTTAGTTCTTTCAAAAGTCTCTATGTTTAATTTTATTTGTTCTAGGGAAACTGACATGAGTTTTAAGAATAATCTTTGGCAATAGTCCCAACACAGGCATCTTTAGCTTTTATTTCTAAAACAAGACTATTAATGATACCCTTTATTTCTAAATCATTTTGTTTCTTCTACCAAAATCTGGTAACTTCATTTTCCATATGCTATAACCTATGGCCATACCGTGAGTGATACTATTTGAGCTGGCGAGAACTATCTTCATCTTCGAATTGAAAATTAGTGCGATGTGAGTCTTTGGAATCATCACATTTAAATCTCCCGAGAGTTGTGGCTTTTGAGCTATTATTAATAAGCAAATATGTTTTGTACTTAGAACTTCCCGAGTTGTTATCACCACTATAGTCTAATCCAACAAGATCTTTCTAGTATAATACTTCCATTGCTTTATAAAAATCGTTTCCCACTTTATTTAACTCACGTTCGAAGTGTTTTTTATCGTGGGTCATCTTTTCGAGTTCTTCCACGAGTTCATGATTTACTTTCTCGTAACACACGAATAGCTTGGAGAGTTTATCATTTATTTTCCTCAAATTTTCCATCTATTGTTGTTGTTGAATGTATTTTTTGTTAAGATTCTCCATCCTGTCCTCCATTGCTTTTTTAATTTCTAGGTTCTCAGCAACAACAGATCTCTCATATGAACGGCAAAGCTCGTGCTGTTTAGAAATGAGCCCACTGAAGAGACGCAGCAGAGAATAGAACATTTTCTCAACAATGAGTCCTTTCTCTTCAGACTATATATAGGTAAGTCTTATTATCTCTTTCCATACACACATGTAACTGCTATATAAAAGGTTTAGCTTATCCTCAATTGATTATTTCTCACTGGCAATCATTCGGATTGTGGAATCAAGCCAAGCATCAATCATTTTATAGTCATTTTTATGGTATCTTTGAGGAGTGTAAGTTACAGGTCTTAAAGATTTGTCTTCTTTAATAAGTCTAGACAAAGGAAATTCAAGCGTTTACTTTCTTGCTGTTTGTAAGTGAAATTAATCCAGTTTTCCCGTTATTTAATTTATAATGACCCTCATAGATCTCTACATCTATTATTTTGTCTCCGCTTTATCCTACAATTCCTCTCTTTGATCTTCTATGAGTCGAGTAACTTCAGGTAATGATGGCAGCCAAGCATCTTGCGAATGTTATTTCACAGTTAACTCCTCTACTTGTTGACTCAGTCTTTTCAAATTTTAAGGAGTTGGTAAAGTATATCTTATTTCGTCTGACTGATTAACTATATAGAAACCCATATACATTTGGTTGCAAGCCCAGAAAATTATTAACGCGCTTCATTCACTTTTTTGAGTTCTTGAGCAGTTATCAAAAATGAATTATTCTGCCTGTTTGCTACAAATTGTTCTACAGCCTGGTACAGTTTCTCAGTGGGATTATACTGAATAGCTTACTTAATCATCTTAGGATTTATAGAGTAGCTTTTGTTTCTACGCAAAGGTACTCGCTCCATCTTCCCATGATCGGGTACTGTTTATTTGCTAAGGATGTTCGCAAAGTTTTTCTTTACAGACACCATTTCCGTTTCCAACTTGTTCTTGATTAGAGTATTAATTATGGGGTTTCTGCTATACCTGTCTGTGTAAGTTATGTTTTTTGCACTTCTAATTTTGTCTAGGCTCATTCTATAAATATTAAAATCAAGTTATTTCCTGCAATAAAATTCAATTCTTCCCTATCGATATCTATCAAACAATGCAGGGTCATAAATATATTTGCATCAATATACTTAAAATTATTGACATGATGGACTCATTTTTATTTCTGACTCACCGCGAGAACAAAACATCAATTACTAGGCGCAAACTCAAACCCAAATTGCAGGTAGACGGTGACAGTTTCTTTTTAGAGAAGCGCCCATTTACAACATACATTGGGCGGCATGCAAACCCTTATGCTTACCGGAGTCTAAATAACGCTGAGTAGGAGCTCAACAATACGATTGGAGACTAAAAAAGCACATATGCTCTCAGAAATGTGAAGTAGTTCACCAAAAAGCATAATTAAAAGGTAATGGTCGATGAAGGATTTCACCCAAACTCCACAATATTGAGTCACGAGTCTGGTAAAAAGTCTCAAAGTCAACCCCGCAGCATCAGACAAATGAAGATTTGTTAAATGAGCTACCCTATCCACTACAAATTGGAAGAAGTAGTAGGAGAACCCTTCTTTGTCAATGCAAAATAAAAATTAGCAAGAATGATAGCCCGCAAGAAGGATTTTCAACTCAAATTTCAAACTATGGAGCTACATGTGAAATAAGTGTAAAAGGAAAGGCTGGTTGCTCGTCGATTAAAGGACAAAGAGTTTAAGAATCCATAACCCGTCTTAAATGCTCAATGGGACAGGTAGTGGCAGAAGGACTACAAGAAGGAAGTCAACCGTTACCGCACGCGACTCTCAGTGAAGCACAAGAAGTAGAACAGCAATCTAACAGTCGAGTGGTGATTTTTCGTTACTTAAACTTATACCATTTAAGAGTATGCAAAATTATAGTAATCAGTCCTGCGATTCAGCAGGAGGATAAAGGGAAAACTTTGAAAACCACGAATGCGTTAATGCTTCGTCTAAGGTTATTCGATCGCCTGGATCATTCTCAAGTAGCTTGGTAATTAGATCTTTGGCATCTGCAGAGATTCCTTTCCATTTCTTGTCGTTGATCTGATAAGTTCCACTCAATGTATTATTTAGAATTTATTTAATCTTACAGCTACCAAATGGCATATTACCAGACAATCTAAATTAAGATAATTTTACGCGAAGTATAAAATTGACCCAATTGCAAAATTGTCAATTTTTTAACTTATGTTAGACTAAAGTCTCAAACTTTCAGGAGCAATGTAGTTGGGTGTTCCAGCTAAAGTCTCTAAATTAAAGATGCTTTTTACATAATTGAGGTAAATTTTTTATACTTTAAAGGTAGTTTGAAAATCCAAAGTCAATTATTTTAATTTTATCTATTTTTCTACTTTAAGAATGGCACTAAATCTAAAATTAAATAACGGGTACCATAATGTTTTAAGGTTTCAAATCTCGATGCACTATGCCGAGAGAATGCAAATAACGAACACCGACTATTATTTGCTTAATAATAAACGCAGCCTCATGCTCGGGTATTCCCTTAGTGTCTTTAACATATTCAAACATGTCTTTGCCTTCTACCAACTCTGTAACTATGTAGATGTTAGTCTTAGTCTGGATGCTCTCCTTGAAGGTCACAATCATCGGATGGGACAAAATTGACATTATACTGCTTTCGTGGCTGTGTTAATAAAAAGTTACGCTATAAGCTTTCGCGCTTAATCCTCCAGTTTAGTCGATTCGATTACCTTAATGGCAAACTTTTATCCTGTTTGATTTTCCTTGCACTTATAAACTATAGAAAACTTACCAATCCCGATTTTCTCTTCCATTTAATAGAGCATCGTGATGGAACAGCCTTTGTAGAATTTCAAGTACTCCATCCATTTATCAATAATCACTTAATCTTTGACGTAGAATCTTTTGGGTGAGTAGATTTAGTCTCGGTGCGTAATCTCAATGCCCCACCCTTTATTGTGTTAAAATATTTTCTTAGCCGAGAGCCCATCCAGACAAACAATCGATATGGGCATCTGCATGTTTGACTCCTCTCTTACCAACAGAATAGATCGAAATAGCGATATAACTACAGTTTTTGGACGACTGGCAGGCCCAATGTAAATATGGGCAAGAGACTCGTATTACATTTGCTTTGTAGTGAACAAAGGTTGCAAAGTCGTGCGGTTGATTTCCCAAATTTCGCTATGAAAACCCTTGTAATAGTCGTCGTAAAGCTGCTTATGCTTGAGCATCCAATCTCTGAACTGTTCAAACTGTAGTCTCCCACTTTGGATGTTTATGTTGTAGCTCTTAAAAATGCTCACGGCGAACTTCTTAACCATGTGGTGGATGTTGATTGTCGCTACTTCTACATTGTTTTCACCCACTTTTATTTTAAAGGTTGTGCATTTCGAATTATTTCTACGGCATACTTATTGCAGTAGCTCTGATGCCATTTTACTTTATATCCTATCCGTGGCATTCTCATTCTCGTTTTAGTCCATCTGGAAAGTGGTGTCGCACAGGTTTTTATAAGACTTTTAGCCCATACATATGCTGTCCAATCTACGTCCTTTAAATTTGCTGTTGTTTGCTATCAACTTTTTCCTCAACTATTTGTGGAAAAATTCCTCATTATTCAGGATTTTCTTGAAATCTTATTTCGGGTAGTTATATAGCTGCATCAGAAAACTCGTACCATGGTCAGGAACTCGCTAAATCCAACCCCTTTCGATCTGCAGAGGTTGCCGGAGAAGAACTTGTACAAGAGCTCGATTTTTTGGTCTTAAGTTGTTTTAAATATTTTAACTGAATACCATTTCACTTACCAATGCCTTTGATGAACTATTCCTAGGTGATGAGATTGGATTCGCCAACGTCAAACTATTTGAAGAGTCGGTTGCCCCAGTACCCATTTTTTTCGAAGAACAGTAAAAAATTTTATAAGTTGACCTCGTTTTATACGATACGAGAACCTAGATCAGCATAGATGAGCTTCAAGAGATAAAACTCCTTTTCGTGGACTGTGATTAGAGTGAAGAGTACCAACTGAACCGAATTTAGCTGCTTCAGTTTCTCGAAATCCTGGTCTTGAAACTCCAACACAACCTCCCATGATAATAATTAATATCAATAGTTTTCGAAAAAAGAAGTAAGAGAGCTAAAATTGTTCCCAATTAGTCCAATTAGAGATGAAACTTCTTAAAAATTTATCATTTGTCCAATCGGTTCATCTAAAGTTTAGATATAGTTACACTTCAATACTGTTTCTTAATATGATATTGCTAAAATTTAATAAAACATTAAAACAGAGTTCATAAAATTATTACATAAACTTTTCCTATCCAAAAATAGCTTTAAAATCGTCAGGTAGCTTTTATTAAGTATCAACTTTAATGACATTTTTGTACAATATAATAAAAATTGTGCGGCTATAACTTTTCTGTTTTTGTTGAAGAGTTCAGCTGAATACTTTAACTAATCACAAACAAGTGATAGAGATAAAAATATGAATAATGATTGAGTCACTCCTGGAGACCACTTTCGAGTTGGTCCAGCTCAGAAATAGCTCTGCTCACGTACTTCATGTGCTTCTATCCTCCGTTTTGTTAAATTATATTAATTATTATTTCCTTAAGGTAGTTAGAATCTTTATTTTTCTGACTATCCTTGCAGAGGTACTCAAGGGCTTCCATTCTAGTTGATTAATTGTTCTTGAAATTCTTATATACCAGCTCATAGTTAAGTTTAGCCTGCTCACTGTTGCCGCTTTGACAGTACTGTCGAGCCCGAGCTAAAATTTATAATCTCTTGAGCTAATTTTCTATTTATTGATTCTCAGGACTGGTCGCGTATGCTTCACTCAGCTTCTTCATCACAGCCTATTTGAGCCTTTAACAGTGACTATCGAGGCCTGTGCTGAGTTTTGCTTTCTGGTTGAGGGTCCATCGGTAAATATACATTAAATACTGTTTTTGATCGCAAGCTTCCTCCAAGGTCATAGAAAGAATGAGATCTTCAGCCTCTATATATACTTTAGGATTTAGTTTGTCTTATTGCAATTTCTTCGATACTTCGATGAGCCTTCCTTCGACCACAAACATCCGAGGTCCCGGCGTTGTTTTGCTTTCGTGTATATAGGATTATAATTTGTAAACCCGATCTAGAAGCACAGGCCGGCCCTTCTTTAGAACTGTATATTCGTTGCTCATCAAAAAGTCACAATATATTTCAGACAAACGCGAGTCAAGGTAAGCATTGTCCGCAGCTTTGGTAGAAGCAACATGCTCGCCCAATTTTAAACTCTCAAATCTCTTAAGGGCTCGGTGGGGAGCTCTATTGAGCACATGCTAAAGTATGATTTTGGAACACTTTTTGTTCATTATTTTAATTATTTTGGGCATCATATAGACGAATAAATATTCGCTATATTACAGATTACGAGCCACTTGCAATTTTGGACCATTTTTATTTTTTACTAATTTTTCTTTCTTTTTACGGCAAACTAAAGAGAAACTAAAGTATACTAAACCCAAATTAAATTGGTAGATAAATCTGTCACATTAAGACTGATGATAGTAGCAAGAGTGATTATAATAAAGCATCTCATGGACAGCGAGTATATTGTAATTGAACCCCAGCAATAGGAGGATGACGATTTCCAAGTTCTGGAGTCAGAGAGTCAAGAGCACCATGCGTCTCAGACACAATCCAGCTTGTCAGTGAGGCTTAACGAATGCTATGTAGTAATTCCTATCGATGAAGCACATCGCCAGTTCCATACAGATTCAGAATGGGATGATTTCCTTCATAAAACATATCTGGAGCGCAAAATCGGCATGTGTATTGTAGACTTGAATTCAATAATTGGAATAAGTGTTAGTGATGTTTGCAGAAGACAACAAATTTGGAAAACAGTCACACATTAATCAATCCAAAATGGAGATGTCAAATAGAATGTCACAGTGGATGCCAAAATAGCAGCTGAAGTGAATCAAAACATCGATAAAATGCTCAAGAAAATAAATTGGATGAGCGAAAAGTAACTCTAATCTCTAAAATAACTTTTACTCCAAGTTATAATTACTTATGAAGCCAAAGAGAATCTTTTAGGATCTCTGAAGGGTCTCGAGTACATTTGCTATGGGCTCTACATTGCAGCTCCTGAGAAAGAGTTCAATATAATCTCTCAAGCCTTTGAGTACATTATGGACGTGCAGGAAATCAAAACAATATTTTACAGTGGATCGCCACTTTTTTACTCTGAGCTGTCCCGGCTTGAGAACAGCCTAAAAGCGGAAGCCACAGAACTTTACAATATGTTAGACAAGCATGCTGAGTGGTCTAAAATATTTATTGCTTACTATAAAACTTTACTGATGAATCGGCTGAGAAGCAAGTCGTTGATCTGCAAAATATTTGATCTCATTTTAGTATGTAATTAGTGGTCTAGTTAGATGGTGTCTCAATAGTGCGTATGATACTGCTTAATATCATCGTTGCTAGACAGTCCCTCCTTCAAGATTGCCACAATATCGAGTCGCTCATGCAGCAGCTTGGTACTGAGCTTCTTTACGTCCACCTTTAACTTGAACTTCAAAGGATAATAAACGAGCACGAACTTTCTTATCAGTAATCAAACAGTCCTTCTAATAAAATGGATTAAACAATGAGGAAAAATATATAAGATAAGTAGGCAGTTGTTTTGCTAAGGCAACTCTTTTTAGGCATTCCTTGAATAACTATGTCACTAAATCTCCTGGATTTCACAGATAACCTACTTATACTTCCTCTATATACTTGACTTCTCATTTATTTACCTTAAAATCTCAGCTATTTGACCCCGTTTGAGCTCGATAGCTTCCGTTTTATAATCCAGCATTTTTTAGTAAGTTTTATTTTAACTTTGGGTCTGTTCAAGTGCCCCAGAGAGCTCAATAAAACTTAAATGGATTTGTTATTTTGCCTCTACAAAGTCCTTTGCTTTTAGACTTGATTACTCGTGGATGACTGAAATTAAATCTTGAAGTTTGTGTCTTTATTGGCGTAGGGCTTAAATTTCAGATTAGTACTCGCCCTTAATCAGCTCTACTTTAGCAGTATCTATCTTGTGCTTTTGCTTATCACAGATTTTCTTTAAAAATTTCCTCTGTGCCTTGAGTTGCTCGATTAGTGGCTTGTTTTTACGAATTATGTTCTTTAATTATTTTGCTTTTAGTTCGAGTTTGTTTAAATAAATCTCGTCTGTTTTTTCGGGGCTTTTTGAGTTCATATGCTGCGAGACCATCTTAGAGGGAGATAAATTCTGATAGTCATCCTGGTACTAAGTAATTATGCTATGATTCATATCCGTTATTGTTAACAGAATATAATAAAGATTTAGGTAATTAATAATAATAAAAGAAAGTAAACAACATAACTGAGTGAATAATGGTTAAATTCGTCTGCGAGGTCTGTAAATAGAGAAAGGCATTTATTAAGCGACCCAAAAACCTGTCCCCGATTTGTCAGCAGTGCTTCTTTTAATGCTTTGAAAGAGAGGTGCATGAAACAATTATCAACAATGGGCTTTTCAAATAAGGGGATAAAATCGCAGTAGGGGCTAGTGGAGGCAAAGATTCCACTGTTGTCGTTCACGTTCTCAATAAACTGAACAAGCAATACAAATATGGAGTTTAGTTATACATGCTGGCCGTGGATGAGGGCATCAAGGGCTACCGAGATGACTCCCTCGAGGCGGTTAAAAGAAATCAACAAGCTGAAGAACTACCACTACTTATTGTTTCCTACAAGGATTTATATGGCTGGACCATGGATGAGATAGTCAAAGTAATCGGACGTACTAATAACTGTACTTACTGTGGTGTGTTTCGAAGACAGGCTTTATAGAGAGGAGCAGTCCAATTGGGATGCAATAAAATTATAACAGGCCACAATGCAGATGACATCGCGGAAACAGTTCTCATGAACATGCTGCGAGGAGATTTGAATCGGCTTGGAGTGTGCGCTAATGTCATTTCAGGTTAAGATGATAACCCGCTTTCTCTACCTAGAGTTAAACCTTTGAAATATTCATATTAGAAATAAATTGTACTGTATGCCTACCATAAGAAGCTTGACTACTTCTCAACTGAGTGCATTTATAGCCCCTTTGCATACCGAGGGCATGTGCGATAACTGATAAAGGATTTGGAGAGCACGAGGCCACAAGCAATATTGGATATTATACTGTCGGCTGAGCAGATCAAAATTCAGTCCCAGCCCAACAAGGTCATAGAGAAACACAAATGTGAAAAATGTGGGTTCATGACTTCCAACAAAATATGTAAAGCCTGTATCCTACTTGAAAGTCTTGTAAAGGGCAAAGCGAAGATTGGCTTGGCTATTCAAGATTAATGAAAGTTTGACTAAAATTTTATATAACATGTAATAATATTATTTATTACAAGATAATAATATAATTTTCACAAAAACAAGGACATTAATTCAGCAGAAGCATCCACAAGTTTTTGCTTCGCTTGTTCCCTCTAAGATTACATCATTTGGGATAAAATATTCTATAATTTTTGCAACAGTTACTTTACAAAATCTTCCTTAGGCACTAAGTTAGCTTGGTGTCTGTTAAAGCACAACTTTCTTAATATTAAACCTGCAAATTTTAAATAAATTTTTTAATATCGTTAGGCTTAACAGCAGTATTGGAGTTAGGATTTCGATCAAGCACATCTTTTTTGTTTCCAATAATAATAATTCTCATATCTGGGTCCACTGATTGCATTTCTGCGTATAGTAAAATGTACCCATCACCCACTCTTTGGCATTGTGAAAACTTTCAAAATTTGACAAATCAATCACCACTATTCCCACATTACAACGTTACGCGTAAGTATAGAAAAGATCGGAAAATTTTTTTTGCCCAGCTACATAGCAAATGATGTACATAAGTCCCAAAATTTAATTTTGAACATACGAGATCGGTGCTCCAAGTTTGTACAAGCGAACTAAATGCCAACAGTTGGTAGTATTTTTGCCTCTGTTAAAACTTGACACGCTTTACGAACGAGAGTTGTTTTTCCAACTCTAGGATCTCCCACTACGATTGCTGAATTAGTTATTTTCAACCTGAGACAGTCTCTGATTATTCTTCGCTTCTACTCAGATTGAGGCTTGCCATTATCGATACTCAAAAAAAGATGAAATCGAATATAAGTATATACAATCATTAGCTCAATCGTTTAATAAGATGTATCGAATTTTCCACTTCCGAACATGCCCGTATTAATTTTTTACTCTGCTTATCAGCCTTCGAGTCTTTCTCCAGTGGAAATTTGACTGACTAAAGTCCCAAAAAACCCTTGCACTTGTCAGGAAATTAAGTAATAAATCCTGTCACTCCCAACAGTCGCAAAAGCTCGTACGCTCTGCTGTAATTTGAACATTTGAAAGGTATCTTATCATTATCATCATCCCTAATGGTCCAATAGTATAATTTGTAGCCCATTTTTCGGCATATTTCTTTTACCCGATCACAAGGAATCCCTTTACTATCTAAAAGCGCTTCTTAAGTTATCCCAATTCCTCTTGCTCTATTAATTCGAGTGCCGGTTAATAACTCTTCAGTGATCGTGATATCCTTTTTAAAAAGAAAAACGAATTCATTTTAGCACAAAGGCTACAAGAACTGCAGCATTTATAAACTGAATGACTGCAATATTATTGGCAAATTAGCTTGCTTGCATCCCTATTTTGTGCTAAGGTTCATTTATTTGAGTACCTTCGCCAGTCTCTTACACATTTATATATCCCTGTTGCTAACTTTGTTTACAGCCTCTGATTTTAATTAGATTAATAGTCCTGAATTGAGTATGCCGACATTATGAGTTTTAGACTTGACTAATAAACACTATTTAATGACATCCTCTAATTTGCTTATTTTGAAGTCGTTAGGAAGCTGAGGTCGATGTTTAAGAGGTTGCTTTACTTTCAATTTTCTCAGTTACTCATAAGTGAAGTCACGTAGCCACCAATTTTTCTCCTGCTTCTTCTCGTCTTCAATATTTTGAAGGGATACTCGCTATGCGAATTCAGAAAATTCTTCTATGTCAGTGAGTCTACTGAGTCCCCTATCATGAAACACTATAATTTAATTGTCCTTAGTGAGCAGAATATCAAATTCAACAAGATCAGCGAAGTTCAAGGCGGTCACAATTGCTTCTTTGGTATTTTCGGGAAATAGACTACTGAGCCCTCGATGAGCGATCACTTCAATATCACACTAATTATCTGACTCAAATGCCATCCTCATTGAAAGTGATAATTATTGAATAAGATCATCGTAGAGCAACAACAACGAATCAATGAAATTAGGTTAATTTAACACAGAAATGTGAAGGGTTCCAGAATTATCCAGTGTATAATTTTATTAATTGAAACCTACAAAGTGAATGGAATTGAATAGACACACACTTGAATACTACTTCTGCATACTTAATAATATATAAATACATGAACGCAGATCTTCTAAACCCAAGCTACCAGAGTCAGAGAGAAAGCCATAAACTGAAGAGATTAGTGCCCGCCCCTAACTCCTACTTCATGGATGTTAAATGTGGAGGGTGCAATGAGACCACAGTCGTGTTCAGTCATGCTCAGAATGTGATCGCCTGCAACAACTGCAAGAATGTGCTCACCAAACCAACGGGAGGCAAGTGTCAGATCACTGACGGCAGCGCTTTTAAAATCAAAAGCAGCTGAACATCTTGATAATGTGTTTGCTATTCATAACTTCTACTCATTCAGTTTTCATATTTTAATGCTATTTAAATCATAATTTCACAATAGAGCTTGAAGAGTAAGAGTCAAAATAACCAATGAGAGGAGAAGAACTCTCTCGGTGTTGAAGTAATGCTCCACGAAATAAGAGGATACTTCGCAAGCATATCCTTTACATTTCCCGCTCTGTACTAGCTCCTCGTTGCTCATGTCCATCTATTAGTTATTGGCTGACACTACAATAGGCTAAACTTTTTAGTCGGTTTGTTTGTGATACTTCAACTAACTGTTTCGCTGCTGTGAGGCTTCTGTAAATAATATCACCACAAGGATAAACAGCCAAATTGTTTTATTCATTTTCGATATATAACTTATGTTAAAATACCAATATGTAATATTAAAAATCAAGACTGTCAACTTCTTTGGCCTTTTCGTTTGCATTTGAAAATCTAATCTATCCGAGGCTTGATGAGAGTCATGCTCTTGCCTAGATCAACACCTTCTCTCAAGAAAGGCAAGATTAAATCAGTGAGAGTGGCTAATTTTCTGTCTTTGGCTTCCCCTTTCCATGGTATCAATATAGCTTTATTCACATCAACTTGATAATAGCTGTCATAGTCGGTATCCAAAATAATATACTTAGATGGTTCGCATCCAATCCTTGAAATATCCTTAATGAGACCCAGCGCACCGTCAAAGTTGTAATCGTAGAAGCAATGATGTTTATACAGTTTCTTTATCTACGGGGGCACTTTTTTATTCTCAGTATCAATCTTAGTGCATTTGAGCAATGCCTCCCCACTGACTAAATTGAAGAGATTATCCACTTGGTTTGGCATTTGGTCGCTCCAAAACACAATGTTACACTTTTTGCCCATCTCCATTAGAAATTATTATGCAAATGCCCGAACGAATATTTTTTCCTTCCCTAAATGCAGTAAAGTTTTGACTGGATCCATTACAATAGTGAACTATTTTTTTTATGGCATGTATGGCTCAGGAGCAGTTTAAATACTCTTAGGAAAGAAGCCAAGGCAGCCCTCATGGTGCAGATGAAAGGCTAAGTATTCGAAGATATAATAGCTGTACTAGTAAAATGGCTTAGTCTCACGATCACTTTTCTCAGTTGCAATGTGTATTTCATCTTTGAATTTATCTAAAACGACGCCTTTCATGAAACTATTGATGCAGCTCTTGTGGTAGTCTTTTGCTGGCATGCTGTTGGTTAATTTAGATTGAATAATTCCCATAAGCTAATTATTGTGCTCCACCCTCATTACTGTTTCCTTTATAGTGCTTAGCTCACTACGGTACGAGCTAACTTAATACTCAAGTATGGCTCGATAAATACTCGAAACCTTTTCTGAAATACTGAGAGATTCACTCACGGTGCTGACAAGGGCAATTAATCGAAGAGTGAGTAGTAAATTATTGGAAGACATGCCAACGAAGTTCACCAGATGCGACAGGCTGAGTTTACTAGTGGATCCCTTGGCTTGTTATAGTACTTGCAAAAAAACATAAACCACCGATAAATTCTCAAGAAGACGAGCAAGAATGATGGTCTTAGCATGAGTGAATTCTAGACAGTTGTCGACAATATGTACTAAAAATTAAAGTCGTGGAGAGCACACAATATCTCGATACGCACAAAGAGCTTCCACAAATTTGCTGCACATATCTGGATTGGTTAATAAGGTCTAGTTGTCGTATGATAGCCAGTTGATGATGCTAGAAAGTGTTTAGTACATTCTCCAAAGAGTGGATACATTAATTTCAAACTCGCTTAACTAATCTTCAGTTTCTACCTTCAGCATTATTAAGTTTCTTTTTACATTACTTAAAGGTTACAATCTGCTTGAGTTTAACATTTTTCGTAATATGTCGCTTTTTTGAGACTTCCCATTTGTTAAGCTTTGTCTTCGACCGATGTTCTGGATTTTAGGAATTATTGTAGATCTAAAATTTTAGCTTAATTATTGATCATGCTCCTCAAGTCTACTCTGGTATCTAGTCTCTCTCATGTCCCGATGCTTTGTTTCAATGCCAATATCATATAGTCGTTCCTGCTTATTGCTTTGGGATTTGCCGTTCCTGTTTGAGAAAAAAGTGGAGTTGCGCTAATTTTTACTTGATTGAAGTGCCTACCTACTTTATCTGCTTCTGATTGTTCTTGATGCTGTATTCTCTGAAATTTTACTACTTTTATACAGCTTTTGAATCCGATTGCTCAATGGTACCAATGCTATAGTCTTCATCGGTAGCTGAATTGGTTTCTCAAATTGACTATCCTATGGATTTTGCTTTAGTAAATCAGGCCTTCTTTTTAGTTCTCCTATTTTATCCTTCAGCGAACTAATATCGAGTTTTTAGTTCTGATAAAAATTGTCTATTTTAAGTGTCTCGGACAAATACTGTTATTATAATCGCACTTCACGAAGTCGTTAGCGAGAGTTCGGTTTTACTTTCATAGTAATCGCGTGAAGATCTTTATGTGCAGTCTCTGACATTTTTAGAATTATTTTTATTTATTATCAATTCTTAGTAAACTATCCATAAATTCACGACCTAATGAAAAAATTAAATGTTCATAAAACTTTAATACACAAAAACTCAAATATTATAAGGATACAAGTCGACATAATTGTTAAAAATAAAATAAATTCAATATTAATTGAGGTAGGTCACCTTAATATTTTTCTTTCCTCTTTGAATGGTTGAATGTTCTATCTTTGACGGATCTATTTGTACAAATTAATTCTGTTCTTTTTATTTTCAGTCTTTTCTTGAATGATTTTTGCATGGTCCTAGTCAAGCCGATTGAACAAAATGTTTACCATTTTGTATGTGTTATGGAAGAATTTCTGGGCTTCATAGTAATCCATTTTCTGGTTCAAGAATCGTTCTGAGCTCAACAAATTTACAAGTAGCTCAGCGGGTAGTAAAATAAAAATGATTGAAATACCCAAGTACACCCAAGTTATGATAGAAATTTGATTCCTCAGCTGATAGTCGAATAAGATTTAGCCTCCTACCCTCAAGGGTAGAGTAAACTCCAGCATGGCTAGTGTCAAACTAATCAAATCTCCTGATACATGATTTTTAATTGAGGATCTTCGCAAGAGGTTATATTTGTCCACCCAGTAGTAGGCGATAAGGCCAATACAAGAGAAAATAGCTCCAACTGGAATTATGGTCATGTACAGGAAAGTGAACCACATGATTTCCAAAACTTAGCCGTATCTCTTGCCCACGTCATATGCGGGATCCTCCATTAATTAATTGGCCTGATGCTGGGTTAAGTTTTTAGACTTAAAGTGTCTCCATCTTTGAAACCTACGCATCAAGTACATTGGATGGATCAACCAAAATAGAGGCACAAACACTGAGTTGAACAAAAACATTATGGTCTCTTCTTCTATAACTCCAAAATTGTGCTTAAAGAAGTTGTTGAAAAGAAAGTCTTCAATTATAAGAGTCATTAGCGCAGTCGTAAAAAATAGACCTAAGCAGTACTTAAGGCAGAAATAAAACTGGAATTTGTACGTGCTCGAGTGCTTTTCCATTTCAGTAAACTTGTGGAAAAGGTGAGCTAGCACAAACTTATTGAATAGCACAACCAAAAATATCATACCCAACACTATTGCAAATGCTTACTTTAACAAGTTATAGTTTTTCTATGTATTTTTCTTTTGAAATTCTATAATCTTTTTCTATACAAGGTCGGATTTAAAGTGTGTAATTACAATGAATATAGCAGTAATAAGCATTAAAGTCAGGATGCTTAAGAACCAGCCCAAAAATTTAAAGAATGCTTTATCACTGCTGTTATAGCTTGCATTTTACCAAATGATTTCATCAGGCTCAGAGGCCTCGCTTATACTGGCGTGCTCCCATGCCTTTTGTTGGAGAGGCTTGGCTTCAAAAGCTCTGATTAAAGCCCATTTTTAATCCTAGGTTCTAAAAATAATGATAGCCCTTTCAGCTTCTAACTAATCGGCCTCGTATTTTTTCCTATCTTTCAATACCAACTCCTTTATTTTATCTTCAGTTTTCTCAAGCAAGGCTTTAATCTTCAATGATTCGGTATCGTTAGTGTTTTAGTGAGATTTTTTGTTGTGCTTCTGTAATTATCTGATAAGTCCTTCTTTTTCCCATTACATTTCTTAATAAGACTTCAGATCTGGCACTAGATATATTTCGATGGGTTATATAAAATTGCCGTATTCCCATCTCAAGACCCTCACTAACTCTCTTCTTTGGTTTGTTTGGGGCGGCATGTTTTTGATGAAGACCGCGAAATCAGATGGACTTGCTGACCGTTCATCGAAGTAGTATTTCATTTTGGTGAGCCGCTCTCTGATATATACTAACAGTATGAGATGAATGAAAAATGAACTGAATCTGATAAGTTCCTCTTCTATAGCTAGTTCCTTCTCTATACGGGACAGATGGATCATCCAGCCCGTGCACTCTATTTCGTGTGCAGTCTCCTCCTCTGATGGCACTTCCTAGGTGGAGTGAGGTTATATTATTTTTGTGTCCGACATATGCAGAAAGTGCCGTATTTATTTTGCATTGTGTGGAACTATTGAATGACTGTTCGTGTTTAGTTTGTCTATATTCGTCCTGCAGAACTATGCGTTGTGCACTAGGGCGAAATACAGAGAGGGAATGTTGTAGCAACATATGCTAATCAACAGCAAAAATATGCAGTGCCGCACGAAGGAAAAATACAATGGTAGTCCAAACCCAAGAAATTCAAGCTCTTTCGGATCCTCTGAGAGTAGGATAGGACTCTTGTGAATGTTGTGGAAACAGCACATGCAGTATTATAGACTAGTATCACTGCTGATGCCAATTTTCGAGGCCAGTCCATGGCGAGCAGCTGCGTCCCAATCTGCCTCCAAATACTTATGTTCTGGGTGTACGTCTGTTCCTTCTGTTTTCATAAGTCGATATAACAGCTGTTTATGAAGATATAATAAAATAGAATGTAAGCTGCAATGTACAAACTCGTTGACCCCAACCAGTCTCTGCCTCCGGGTTATAAATAAATACTATTGGACCCAATCCTCTGCGTGAGTATTGCTGCCCATACTTAGCCTTTAGCTGGAGTCTAAACTAGCTTTGTTCTAAAATAATCGAGTGGCGCCTGCAGAAGATTCTGTTGAGTATATTCTGTTCAATTTAGACATGAACCCAGAGCCAAATATTATTTCTCGCATATGTAATATTTACTTTCCTTGCTTAAAAGTTATGTGCCTAACTAATCATAATATTTACAGTGTAGAAGGGCTAAGCAATTTGAGGGCTCCAGTACTTGACTATATCTCGCTCGGTATTGTATAAATAAGCAGACGGCAATAACATAACAAATTTACGGTCTTTAGATAGAGCTACTTTTGAAAGTCTTACTACTTTTGCCATAAGTATAGGATCTATAACTTAGACTCAAACCGAGTGGTATAATCACATTATTTGGCGAAAATGACGGCACCACAGCTGAGATACATCTCATTCGAGGTGTCGATGGAGTTGCCACAGCCTGATCAATCTATGAACTGGCTAGTAAAACTGGAAACCTCAAAACTTTAAATCGTTAGTAGTCTATAAGTTATGCAGGACTGGCGTACAAACGCAGAATCAGGAACAATCAACTCAAGCATGCACTAGCGAACAAGTACATGCGTAAGGATTGCCTATGGGACTACGAGGAAGAACTACAATCCTTATACGAAATTTGATTTAATAACAGCTAATAAATAGTTTTTGATTTAATTAAGACTATCAATAAAATATCACTCCACTATCCTCATCTTAACTTTGGTACTATATTGAGCTTGACTCTGAGTCTAAGATAGAATAAGAG
>APMI01015401.1_pt1 | contig 31795 bp, 16 predicted proteins | sample 667938 | NCBI WGS metagenome assembly APMI01 (sample SAMN01084076, study PRJNA167559) | wastewater metagenome | biome: Wastewater | place: Denmark: Ejby Moelle, Odense | collected 2011-11-28
TCAAGTATGTATGCAGGAGTGATGTTTCGGCATCGAGATGCTCGAAGTCATGAGCGCGCAGCGTTGGTTTTGGGCTTGGCTCAAGTACAACTTTCATCAGTGATTCAATGCTGTCTGCTTCGCTGAGCAGTGCATCTTTGATCCCTCGTGGAATTTTGATGTTCACGCCGATTCGCTCCGGTCGAAGCTCCTGCGCCAGCAAGCCCGTAGCGAATAGAGTGCTACTCGGTTGCACATACGTGGTAATCGTCTCTCGTTCTATAGAGAGTGCAATTGACATGAGCCGCACGAGTGCGTCTTTATCCATAATCACCACGCCGGACAATAGATCGGCCAGTACGAAATGGTGATCCATCAGAACAAAGAACGTCAGGATGGCTTCTTCGACGTCTGTCAGGCTGAGCAGTTTGCCTAGCATGCGGATATTGCGCTGCAGGCGCGCCGTGCGCTTTTGCATCATTGCGTCAAGGCGGGGTAATTGCTCCTTCAGAAGTTGAATCGCCGTGACCTTGGGGATGTTGCCTTCGCTGGGCGATATGCCAACAAGAGCTCGAATCTCTTCTGTGTAGAGACTGTCGTTGAATACTCTGATGGGGACAACTTGCTTGTGCAGTAAGCGTGCAATGTAAAGCGCAGCGAGAGCGTCCGTGTCAGAGACGTGCACGGGCCTCACCGACGCAAAAGTTGCGTTCATAGTGATCTTTCAAAAGGGGAGCGAAAAGGGGGGCTGCGAGTGAGCGTTGGGCTCTAGAGACAGTTAAAGTCAGAAGACTTTAACAAGTGCTTCCAATATATAATACTTGACTGATTTTGTCAAGTATTGTCTTGGCGTGCTTCAAGCGTTGCTGACGTAACTAAGTATTAAGTCGCTGCGTTCAGTTATACGATTGACTGTATTGTTTGCGTTATGTTAGCTTGGCTATGTCTATAACGAAAGGAATACGAATGAGTGCTGTTGACGAACTGAAGGCCAAGCTTGCGACGCTTGATGAGCAGCTTGCGAAGCTTAATGCAGAGAGGGCGCAGGTCGAAGCCGAGTTGAAAGAAGCTGAGCGTGCATTCAAACAATCTGCGTTGAATGAAATCCTTGAAAAAATGAAGGCTCTCGGTATCGATAAGAGCGAAATTGCTGAAAGTCTTGGTTTGGCGGTTGCCGGGCCAAAAAAGAGAAAGGCTCGTGCAGAGAAAGGGGCCGTTGAGAAGAAGGCAAAGGGGGCGCCCAAGTATCGTAGCTCTATCGATCCTGCTCTGACTTGGACAGGTAAGGGGCGTAAGCCAGGGTGGGTTCAAACGTACCTGGATAACGGTGGTGACCTTGAGAGCTTGTTGATTAAAGAATGAGTATATAGATTGCAATAAAGTGGCCGTCCCATCCTGGCCAAGGTTTTCCGCCTACGGAGATCGGGAATTATGGATGGGGCAACAATTCCTCTCCGGTCTTTTTCTGCGGATGAGTCGGCTGCGAGTCAGTTTTGCATTTAAACACGCGAAGGGCTCATGTCCGTTGAGCCGCTGTCCTTGATGGTAGGCCGTTGGTCGGCCTAAGCGGCCGGACGAGCTGGCTTCTGCCAACAGCCGTTCCTAGCCAAGAGCCGCCGGTGACAGTTACATGGCACTTGCAAGCAGCCCGCGTTCGTCTATATTAATTACACGAAATGACGAAAGACTCGTTTCGGCCAAAACCAGTCATGACCGCCGGAATCTCGATTCTGACCGACCGCTGGTTGTTGGTAAGCAGCCATTCCTATTGCCGATCGCAGAAAGCGGTCACTCGGGCGACAATGTCAAAGAAGTGGCAATTCAGCTTCCCTTCATCGGGAAGTCGCGATGGCCCGGAAGGACGCCGCAAGGTCGATAAGGTGAATCCGGGGCGGCAGATCCTCTCGGCGAACAGCGTATTCCGATCCTTGTAGAACCACAGCGATATTGTTTAGGCATATCCGGAAGTATAGACTCGACCATGCAGTTCGAATCCGATGATCGGGTCAAACGAGTACAACGCTCTTTCCTGTCGCGCTGATATCGAACTTGTGGGAGGAGTGCCCGGCAATGTCCGAGACGAGGCAGCAAGCGGCCGATGCTCCTGGCGAGGACAAGTTCCGCGTCATTGCTCCGGCGCTGTCACTGCCCAAGGGCGGTGGGGCAATCAAGGGCATCGGCGAGAAATTCGCCGCCAACCCTGTCACCGGCACCGGCTTGATGTCGGTGCCCATCGCGACCAGCCCTGGACGTTCAGGCTTCGGTCCCCAGCTTGCGCTGTCCTACGATTCCGGCGCCGGCAATGGTCCATTCGGTCTCGGCTGGCGCCTTTCCCTAGCATCCATTACCCGCAAGACGGACAAAGGGCTCCCGCAGTACTTGGACAGCGATGAATCCGATGTTTTCATCCTTTCTGGTGCCGAGGACCTGGTGCCTTTGGCCCAAGCGGATGGTCAGTGCCCTCCGGTCCAGGAGGTCGTCGTCCATGAAACGCGGTATTGCGTCGCTGCCTACCGTCCGCGCGTCGAAGGTCTGTTCGCACGCATCGAACGCTGGACGGACATCACAGACCCAGGCAACGTCTTCTGGCGCAGCATCAGTCGTGACAACATCACCACCTGGTACGGACGCAGCCCTGATAGCCGCATTGCCAACCCCGATGAGCCCACGCGCATTTTTGAATGGCTGATCTGCGAGAGCCATGACGACAAGGGCAACGTCATCGAGTATGAGTACTGCGAAGATAAGCCCGTCGATCTCGACACCGTCTCCGTCTGGGAGGCCAACCGAACCGAGCATCAGCGCATAGCCAACCGCTATCCGAACGTAATTCGGTATGGCAATGGCAACCCGTTCATGCCTCGACTGGAAGCCAAGGGCGAGTGGCCCGATCCAGCCGCCGGGCCGAAGACCCCCTGGATGTTCTATGTCGTCTTCGACTATGGCGATCCAGCCAGTGCGCCGAAGAGCTTCGACGAGACTCAGAGTAGTCCGCCCCGGCTCCGTGCCGATGTCTTCTCCAACCACCGTCCCGGGTTCGAGGTTCGCTGCCATCGCCTTTGCAGCCGCGTGCTGATGTTCCACCATTTTCCCGATGAACTGGGTTCGGACCCCGTGCTGGTTCGATCCACTGACTTCGGCTACGCTCAACCGAATGCTGCCACCTTCGCGTCGCCGTTGGCATCCGGCTACACCGTTCTCCAATCTGTCACCCAGCGCGGCTACCAGTGCAATCCTGATGGCAGCGGTTACGACAGCCGGGGCCTGCCCCCGACCACCTTCACTTACAGCCAGGCGGCGGTCGATCAAACACCGCACACCATCGCCGCCCTGCAACTCGAGAACTTGCCCGTCGGCACGCAAGGCCCCGGCTACCAGTGGATCGACCTCGACGGTGAAGGACTGAGCGGTGTTCTCAGCGAACAGCTAGGCGCCTGGTATTACAAGCCCAACCTCGGCGACTGCACCTTCGGCCCGATGCGTCTGATCGGGCGCCTGCCGGCCATGCCTCTCGCGTCCGGCAGCTGCCATCAGTTTCTTGATCTCGCCGGCAATGGCGAGATCGACGTTGTGGATTTTGCCGGCCCCACGCCGGGCTTTCACGAGCGCGATCGCGACGAAGGCTGGAAGCGCCACATTCCCTTCGCCAGCCTGCCCAACATCGACTGGCAGGATTCCAACTTGCGCTTCGTCGATCTCACCGGCGATGGCCATGCCGATGCCTTGATCACCGAGGGTGAGGTCTTCACATGGTATCCCTCGCTCGATGAGCGTGGCTTTGCTGCCAGCCAGCGCAGTCCGCAGCCGGTCGACGAAGACGTCGGCCCGCACGTGGTATTCGCCGACGGCACCCAGACCATCTTCCTTGCCGACATGAGCGGCGACGGCCTCACCGATCTCGTCCGCATCCGCAACGGCCAGGTCTGCTACTGGCCCAATCTTGGCTACGGCCGATTCGGGCGCAAGGTCACCCTCGGCAACTCGCAGTGCTTCGATGCGCCGGACCTGTTCGACCCGCGCCGCATCCGCCTCGCCGACATCGACGGCAGCGGGCCGGTGGATCTCATCTACCTCGGGTGCGACGGCGCAAGACTCTATTTCAACCGCTCCGGCAACAGCCTCAGCGACCCGCTCACCGTCAATCTTCCCGTCGCCACCGACAACCTCGGTGCCGTACAGGTGGCCGACCTGCTCGGCAACGGCACCGCCTGCCTTGTCTGGAACTCGCACCTGCCAGCCGATGCCGACCATCCGGTGCGTTACATCGACCTCATGGGCGGGCAGAAGCCGCATCTGCTGGTCAAGGTCGACAACAACCTCGGCGCCACCACCACCGTCGAGTACACGCCCTCGACGCGCTTCTATCTCGACGACCAGGCCGCCGGTCGTCCCTGGATTACGCGGCTCTCCTTCCCGGTCCATTGTGTCAGTAGCGTCACGGTGGAGGACAAGTGGCGCGAATCCAGTTTCACCAGCACCTACAGCTACCATCACGGCTATTTCGACGGCATCGAGCGTGAGTTCCGCGGCTTCGGCCGCGTCGAACAAATCGACACCGAGTGTTTCGACGACCCGGCGCTCGACCAAGCGCCGGTCAAGACCGTCACTTGGTACCACACCGGCGCCGCGCTTGATCGGCAGCGCATCCTCAACCAGTTCAAGGGCGAGTACTTCCCGGCCGGGTATACCGTCTCGGGCGATTTCCACGAAAAGGCACTACCCGAGCCCGAACTGTCGGCCGACCTTTTCGCCGACGAATGGCGCCAAGCCCTGCGCGCCTGCAAGGGCATGGTGCTGCGGCAAGAGGTCTACGAACTCGCGCCCGACAACCGCCTGCCGACTCGCATCTTCTCCGCCGCCTTTCACAACTGTCGCATCCAGTGCCTGCAACGTCAGGGCACCAACCGCCATGCCGTATTCCTGGTGACCGAAAGCGAAGCCCTAAGCTACCACTACGAACTCGCGTTATCCGCTCCCGGTACCGGCGGGGAAATCGCTCCCGATCCCCGCATCAGCCACACTCTGAATTTGCACCACGATGAGTACGGCAACATCGAACAGGCATTGACCATCGGCTACGGCCGCTGGCCGGCGGGGGATTACGGCACACTTCCCAAGCCGGCGCTCATTGCAGCCGTTCAGAACGAAACGCATATCGCCTATGCGGAGACCCGCTATACCAAGGACGTTTTCGTTACGGCAGAAGGTGACAACAGGCCATTGCGGCATCACCGCCTGCGCCTGCCCTACGAGGCGCTCACCTACGAACTCAAGGGCATTGCCAGAACAAATGTGCGCTACTACGGGCTAGATGACTTCCGTAATCTTCATCTCAGCGACGTTTACGGCCCCCAACCAACCGACACGCCACCACCGACCGCAGTTGAGTCCAAGGCTTACCACGAGTTTACTGACGGCAAAGCTCCGAAAAAGCGCCTGGTCGAACACGCACGAACCGGCTACTTCGACGACGCCAGCGATACGACGGCGCCGGTTGCGGCGTTGCCCTTCGGCACCCTCGGTCCGCGCGGCCTCAAGTACGAGGACTACAAGCTCGCCCTGACCTCAGACCTGCTCGATGCCGTATTTACCCAAACCGACGACATTGGCCAAGTAGACGACAAGCTGAGTTGGGAAGCAGAGCCCGCTCAAGACGCTACGCCGGCCAAGACGGTGCGGGACTTGCTCGACGACCCGAAGGTCGCCGGCTACTGGCCCGGCCCCAAGATCGGCGCGCATCCGGGCGAATACTGGATGCGTTCCGGCACTGCCGGTTTCGCGGCTGACGCCCATGAGCGCTTCTTCCTGCCCGAGCGCTACATCGACCCCTTCGAGAACGTTACGACCCTGGAATACGACGCGCTCGACCTGTTTGTCCGGCGCAGCACCGATGCCAAGCTCAACACGGTTGCCATCGCCGAAAGCGCATCCGGCCAGCCGCGCTTCGATTACCGTGTGCTGGCGCAGATCGAAATGATCGATGCCAGCGGCAACCGCAGCGAAGTCCGTTTCGACATCCTCGGCCGTGTCGTGGCGATGGCGACCAAGGGCGAGCCGGTCGGCGCCGGATGGCAGGGCGACGACCTGGACTCTTTCACGCACACACTCACCAATCCGTCCGGCGATGAAGTTGCCGCCTTCTGCTCGGCCAACGCGCTCGATGAAGCTAAAGCACGCACTTGGCTCGGCAACGCCAGCGCACGCTTCGTGTATCACTTCGGCGAAATCATCGACGACAAAGGGCAGACCCAATGGGCGCAGCGGCCCGCAGGAGCCTGCGCCATCGCCCGCGAAATACGCGCCAGGCTGCCGGGCGGCAGCGACAGCCCCCTGCAAGTGAGCCTGGAATGCTCGGACGGCATCGGCAACGTGCTCATGAAGAAGCAGCAGGCCGAGCCGGAGCCCGGCAAGACGGCCCTGCGGTGGATCGTCAACGGCCTCACCGTACTCAACAACAAGGGCAAACCGGTCAAGCAGTACGAGCCGGCATTCAGCGAATCGGGCTTCGGCTGCGAGCCGCCGCTCGCCAATGGCGTGACGCCGCTGATTCACTACGATGCCCTCGGCCGTGTCGTCCGTACCGATATGCCCGACGGTACGTTCAGCCGCGTCGAGTTCTCGCCTTGGGATGTCGCCACCTGGGACCAGAACGACACGGCGCAGGAAAGCGACTGGTATGCGGCCCACGCCAGCATCGACCCGGAAGTGCGCTTGCCGGTTGGCCTGGATGGTCTGGTGACCGTCAATGCCGAGGCGCGTGCCGCCTGGCTTGCGATCCGCCATGCCTGTACTCCGGCCCGCACCATCCTCGACAGCCTGGGGCGCGACATCATCGCCATCGCGCACAACCGGGTCGAGGATTCCGCCGGTTCCTATACCTTCGACGGTCGCCAATGGAAGGACGAGTTCTATCCCACCTTCACCAAGCTCGACGCCGAAGGCAAGCCGCTCTGGATACGCGATGCCCGCGATAACCTGGTGATGCAGTACATCAACCCGCCGAGCCCCAACGACACCACCGGCGACGAGATGCCTGCCGACGCCGTCCCGTGCTACGACATCGCCGGCAACCTGCTCTTCCAGCACAGCATGGATGCCGGCGAACGCTGGACGATCAATGACGCTACCGGAAAGCCGCTGTTTGCCTGGGACTTCAATGAGTGGCAGCAGGGGGCGAACTTCTCCGATCAGCGCCGCCTCTATCGCACCGAGTACGACGAACTGCATCGCCCGACCCGCCAATGGCTGTGCATCTGGTCAAGACCCACCGGCAGCAAGGATGCCTTCACGCCTGAGTCGATCGAAGTCGTCGAGCGCATGGAATACCAGGATGCGCAAGCGGATGACCAGAACAATCTCAATACTCAGCTCGTCCGACACTACGATCCGAGCGGCTTGATGGAAACCATCCGCCGCGACTATGCCGGCAATGTTGAGGAGGTGCGCCGCACCCTGGTCGCGGACAAGAAGGCGTCGCGCGTCGACTGGAGCAGCATGGCCAACGCCGACGGCAGCCAGAAGCTGGAAGCCGAAACCTACATCCAGATCACCGAGCACGATGCCCTCGGGCGTATGAGCAAACTCTACAACTGGCATCGCGCCGGCTATCCCGTGGCCGTCTACACCCCGGTGTACAACCGGCGCGGCGCACTCCAGAGCGAGTCCCTGCGCCTGCACGCCACCAAGACCGCGGATGGACATGATCCCGACTCGGGCAAGGTTACGCAGGCAATCGAAGAGATCCGTTACGACGCCAAGGGCCAGAAGCAATACCTCGCGCTAGGCAACGGCACCGTCACGCGCTACGACTACGACCCCAAGACCCTCCGTCTGCGGCAGATATTCACGAGCCGTCCGCGGCCGGATAGCGACTTCCCAGGCTATCGCGCGCAATTAAAGGACTCGGTGGTGTTCCAGCAGTTGCTGTACACCTACGACCCCGTCGGCAACATCACCGAAGTCGAAGATCAGGCGTATGAGCCGGTGTACTTCGACGGCGGCATCGCCGAGCCGCGCAGCCTGTATGAATACGACGCGCTCTATCGCCTGACGTGGGCACAGGGGCGCGAATCGGCGGAGAGCGGCGAGGCGGCGGCGGGTGGTGGCGAGCCGGTCTATGGCAAGGGCTTCCCGGTGACGGACCAGACACTACGCCGTTACGAGGAAAGCTACACCTACGACCCGGTCGGCAATTTCAGGGGCTTTGAACATCGAGTACCCAGCGATAGCCGCGCGACCTGGACTCGAACATATGCCTCCGCCATGGACAACAACCGCCTGATGTCCACGCAGGCGAGCGGCGCAACTCGTGTGGACTACGACTACGACACTCACGGCAGCATGCGCAACCTGGCCCGGGTCTCCGATGAGTACCTCCTGCATTGGGATCACCGGGACATGATCCGCACGATTGATCTCGGCGGTGGTGGCGACGTCTGGTACCAGTACGACAGTACCAAGCAGCGGACACGCAAGTACATCGAGCGCAATCCAACCAACTTCGAGGAACGTGTCTATCTCGGTGGAATGGAGCGTTACCGACGCTGGCAGGGCGGGGTCGTCGTGGAGGAGATCGAGTCGCTGCACCTGTTTGAGGGCGAGCAGCGGGTGTTGTTGGTGGACGATGTGCAGACGGCGGTTGGTGGCAAGCAGTCCTTGTTCCGTTATCAGTACGGCAATCACCTGGGTTCAGTGGCGGCGGAACTAGATCAGGATGCGAGAGTGATTTCGTATGAGGAGTTTCACCCGTATGGGACGAGCGCGGTGCGGGCGATGGACTCAACGCGGGATGTGCCGGCGAGGAGGTATCGGTATACGGGGATGGAGAGGGATGAGGAGAGTGGGGTGAATTATCACGGGGCACGGTACTTCCTTCCATGGTTAGGCCGGTGGGGAAGTACGGATCCGATCGGCCCAGTCGATGGACCCAATCTGTATTCGTATTCGAAAAGCAACCCTATGAGATGGATCGATCGCTCAGGCCATGCCGCGGCATCGGATTCAAAACTACTATTGTTTCAGAAAGTTGAGCGGCTCTTTGTCGATCTAATGCTCGAACAGGGAATTCCTGTAGAGAACCAAGTCGACCTGGGTCACAACGCAGTCATAGATGTGTTCAAGGGCAGCGAAGGTCCTCACGTCGATACCAAGGCAAGATCGAACGGCCTATTGAGCGTAGAGATGGAACGTGAGGCCCTAGTGAGAAACGCGAAGCAAGCGCACGTGGCGGGTAAGAATCAGACCGCGTTATACGTTTTGGTACGATCGCGAGCCGCTGAGAAAGCCGACAAATTGGGGGCCGAAGTCAAGAGCACCCTATCAAAGCTGCGAGAACTGAAGACAGACTTGATCGATGATCTAGAGAAGATCGGCCCGCTCGAAAAAAAGCTTGCCAAGATCGTCAGCGATGCTGCTCCCGAGTTGTCGCGCACTCAACTAGTTAAGTCGCTCAAGAAGTCTGGCCTTGGTGTTACGACCTGGAAAACGATAAGTGACAGGATCAAGAGATCGAACAGCGGAAATGCATCAATCGGAGCAGCGCTTGGGACTGCGGTCGTCGGAGTGGCGGCAGCATCGGCTGTCCATGCGTTGGGAGGTGCGGAGGAAGCGGGGAATTTCGCGTCCGATGTTGCATCCGGCGTTGCTGGCACAGCCGTCGAGTGGGTGAACTCGGTCGGCCCTACAAACGCTTTAGCCGCGGTAGGTGCAACTTTCGCTGGCGCAAAGACGGCGCTGGCGGCCGCCGGTGTGGCGAAAGGACTCGCTGTTGCTCCCCACGTTGCGGGCGCTTTCGTCGGTGGCATGGTGGTTGGTCGTGGGCTGGATGTTGGTCTTCACATTAGCGACATGACTTCCGCCGTCGGCGAATCGGTCTACGCGGGGCTAAGGGAAAGCGGTGTTAATGAGACCGTAAGTTTCGTGGCCGGGGGAATCGCAAGTTTGGGTGCAGTCGCTGCGGCGTTGACTCCTATGGGTATTACGTATCTTGCCGGAAAGAGATTCGGGCTATGGTGACGGGAATCAACGAAAGCAATAGTAGACAGACCACGAATATCACCGGTCAGGGATGTCAACAAGACAGGGCTCGGTTCCATTACCCGACCGGCAGCGCGCCGCTCGCGCGGCATTGATTCACTGAGAGCCTGATCGCACGGGTTGTGACGTTAATGCGGATCGCAATTCAACGTTCCGCTCATCGAAGGAAAGGGGAGTCTGGAATCAAGGCCATTCAAGCATCCATCGATCGCGGCAGTAGCCCCGATCAAATCAGAAATCTGCTGGATGCGCTCGTGTTTCTCCTTGAACGGGGACTGATCCAACAGCAGGCCTCGCCCGACAGGCTCGAAATTCTTCTGAACAACCCCGGTGAGCACCGTTTCGCCAATGCCATCTTTCAGGCGGCCGGTAGCCTGCGCGCAAGTCGGGTTCGGCCCGCCGCTGGCGCGGAGCCATGAATTATTGTCCGGTCAGTTTGTGGGCGAGCTATGAGATAGAGCACGTGAGATGGATTCGCGGAGTAGTTCGCCATCGGTAACCGCATTGCACGTTGTGGCAAGAACAAGGTAGTCATCCACGCTAAGGAGAACAACGATGAAGCGCATCACTTATCCGCTCAAGCCGCAGATGAAACGATCGGGCGTTGGCGATCTCCAGGCGGCGCTGCAGTTGCTTGGCTATGCGATCACCGAGGCCGAGCGGAGTGCTGGAAGGTACGGCGCTGCCACGCGTGACATGGTGTGCAAGCTCCAGACCGAACACCGTCTCTCCGCAACAGGCGTGGTGGATGAAGCCACGGCGGGCCTGTTGAACCGACTGCTGGGCGAGCGGGGCGTCCTGGACGCGGACGTCACGTATCAGGTCAAAGGCGTGGTACGCACCGCCGACGGCGCCGCGGCGTCCGGCGTCACGGTGCGGGCCTTCGATCGCGATGGAAACCGTGAGACGCCGCTAGGTGCGGCAACCACCGGGGCTGACGGGGGCTATCGGATCGGTTTCGGCGAGGAGCGGTTCAAGTCTACCGGCGCCGAGCGCGGCGGGCCGGAAGTCTTCATTCGGGTTGCCGACAAGACAGGTAAGCAGTTGGGACAGTCAAAGACCGTCAAAGACGCACCACCGGATCTGGTGCTTGACTTCATCCTTTCCGAATATCCCATCACCAAGCTAGTCGTCCACGGGACGGTGGTGACTTCGGATGGCAAGGCAGCAAGCAATGTGCTGATTAAGGTGTTCGACCGAAACGTCGGCATCGACGACGCCGTCCTGGGGCAGGCCGATCTTGACGCTCGTGGCCAGTACATTGTCACCTATGCTCGAGGTCAGTTGCTGGGCAAGCCAACCGCCGATCTGGTGATTGGGGTGTATGCCAAGGGCGAGAACACATTGCTCTACACCAGCGACGTGATCTTCAACGCTTCGGCGGATGTCGTGCACGATGTCGAACTGTCGGCAGGAGCCATGCCTGAGGCGTCCGTGGCGGCGGAGTTCGAGTCGCTGTCTGAGAGAATCGCAGCGCTGCGACGCGTTCCGTCCCGCTTGGGGGAGTTGAAGGACAAGGACATCACCTTCCTGAGCCGAAAGACACAGATCGATACCGTGAAACTGCGTTGGCTGGTGGACAGCGACCGCCTTGCAGACGGAGATTCAACACTGGCCCGCTTCTATTACGCTCTGCTGGCCGACGGGCAGGCGACCGAACCGGTAGCGATACTGGCCCGAGACCGGGCCAGCATCGCCCGCACCCTGGAAAGTGCGACGGCTGCTCACCTGATTGCGGAGATCGGCAAGACAGATCTCGAGAGAATTCTCGACGAGGAACTGCCGAAGCGCCGCGGGCGGGATCTCTTGAAACCTGCCCCGCCAACGCGCCCGGCATCGTTGGGGGACCTGCTGGATACGCTGCCTGAAGTGAACAGGCTCGGCAAGGATGAACAGCTCGCCTTCGCCATTCGCTACGGACAGCACGGGAATACAGCGGCATTGTGGCAGGCGGCTCAGGCAGACGCCTACAGCGCGAAAATTCCGGCCTTGCAGCGCACGCTTGCACTGGCGGAGGTCACACAAGGCCACGGTGCGCTGGTGAGGGTACTTCAGCAAGACCATGACCCGCACAACCCCGGCTCGATCGCTTACCTGGCAAAACTGGCCCGGCGCGATTGGCTGGAATTGGCGTTAGCAAATGGCGCGCCGGCCGAATGCGCACAGTCTGCCGTGGAGTATGGATTCGCGCTTGAGCGCATCGTCGAGCGGCGCTTCCCGATGGCCGCATTGCGCGAACGACTCGTCAGTGGAGAGATCACGATCAGGAACTTCCCCACCGAGTCGGTAGTGAAGTTGTTGTCCGAACATCCAGACTTCGATCCGGCCAATGAAAGGGTCGATGCTTTTCTGGAGCGGGTAGGCGCTCGGACGGATGAGCTGAGCAAGGCCCTGCGTGGCTTTCAGCGCGTGCTTCCCTTGGCTGGTGCGTTGCGCCCGACCGCAGCCCTCCTGAAAGCGGGGCTGGACTCGGCCTTGGCTGTCAGTCGCGTCAGTCCTAAGGCCTTAGCCGCATGCCTGGGTAACGAGGGGAACGATGCGGAAGCACAGGCCATCTACAACCGGTGCCTTGACGTCACGATGACCAATACCGCCTTGGTCAGCCGCTACTCGCCGCTCTACAATCGCCACGCCATCCCTGCGATACAGTATTCAAAAACCAGCACAGCCTTCCTCAACAAATACCCCAACCTGCGCGCGCTTTTCGGCGACCTGGACTACTGCTCCTGCCGGCACTGCCAATCGATCTTGGGCCCGGCGGCTTACCTGACGGACCTCCTGAATTTTCTGAAGAGCAACGGCCGCAGGTGGGAAGCCGGGAATGATCTTCCTGCAGCCTTGTCTCGTGCATTCGTGGGCTTGGGCTCCCGACGCCCCGATCTTGCCAGCCTGCTACTTACCTGCGAGAACACCAACATCGAGATTCCCTACATCGATCTGGTGCTGGAAGTGCTGGAGAACAGAATCGCTTTGCCGGCGATCGAGACGGTCGCAACCGACAGGTCCGCCGAAATCGTCGCCGCCCTCGATAACAATGAAGTGCCAATGGAAATCCGGGACGTCCTGGCGAAGACGGCCATAACGATCGGAAACGAGTTGGAGGTAAGTGCGCTTGATGAAACGGCATTGTGGGACTTGTTGACCTTGGTTCCCGGCAGGCCCGATCTTTTGCCGTCCTTCGTCAACAGCACTGGACTACCCATCAAACTGGTGCGCATCGATGACGGGGCTCGCCGCTGGATCGCGGGGTACCTACCGAAGCTCCTGTGGTCGAGGGATGGACCAAATTCCATTGATGTCGATGCGGTCGAGAAGGACCTGAAACAAGGCCGCGCCCCCGCTGAAATCGTGCAAGCGTTTGAAAGGCACTTTGGAGTGTCTGCAACGGCGAGCGTCACGCCGTTGGAGGTTCCCGAGGGTATGTCGCCCATACCCATCTCGGTTGCCTGCGAATTGACGCTCTCGGTGGGTGTCGATCTTGTGCTTCCAAGAGTAGTTGTGGCTCAGCTCAAGCCGATTGTCACGCTCCTCAGGCCCGATGGTGGAGCACTGCGCAAGGTGCATGTGGATCGGTCCTCGCTGGAGATGATCGAGAAATGGCTGAAAGGCCAACTGACAGGAGAGATATATCGCGTGGCGGTGATGTCGCTATTGCAGTTGCCCGTGCTCAGCTGGGACGTGAGTTGGGACGAAGCATCGCGGCATTGGCGGCTTCGCTGCGAAGTGCTTAAGACACCGCTGTATATCACCGAATCCATACTCCTCGTTTACTCGCTCACCTACCGGTGTTCGTCGATCCAGACCGACCTGGCGGCCGTTCCCGAGAACTGCAACCCTCTCGCCTATGAGGCGCTGCGCAATGCGAAATTTCCCTGGACGCTTCCTCTGGACCTTTGGATAGAGGAAGTGCGGGTCTATCTGCAGGAACTCGGTGTGCCACGCCAGCGGCTGATGGAAATTGCAGGTTTGCCGCTTGATTCCCTCGCGTACTCGTGTGAGGTGCTGGGCCTTTCGGTTGCCGATGTTGATGTCATTGGCGATTATGAGCAGGCTGCTTGGCAACAATGGGGCTTACCGGAGCATGTTTGGCCCAGCGCCTTGAAGCGAGTATCGATGATACTGAAACAGTCGGGCCTGAGCTTCCGTGAGTTGCTGGATATTCGACAGACCGGCCCGGACTCGCTGGCGTGGCCGCCAATCACGCCTGCGGGTGAATGCCATCCTGACAAGATGTGGTGGGGCAATCCTGATCAGGATTGTGCCGAAGAACCGTTTGCGTGGATCCACGCCTTCACCCATCTGTGGCGCAAGACCGGCTGGACCATGCGGGAGCTGAATCAAGTCCTGCGGGCAATGCCCAGTAACGGAAGTGAGCTGTCTTCGGATGAGGTCCTGTGTGCCCTCGCACTGATGGCTCGCCTTCGCACCGGATTGAATCAGCCGATCCTGCAGGTGGTCGCCATGCTCGGGCATATCGAGCTCACGCCGTGGGTCGATCACCTCACGGAAGGCGAGCCGGTGTCCGCGTCTTTGTACGAGCGGGTGTTTCAGTGCACCGCGTTGCGTCCGAGTGCAAGCTTTGGCAGTTTTGCGCTGGATTCGCAGAGGAAGGAGCTACGCTATCTGAGCGCAGAATCGCCCCTGAAGGTTCAATCACTCAGCGAGCACGCCCCTTTCCTGGCGGCGGCGTTGAGTGTTGCTGCACTCGACATCGAACTCATCATCGAACATCTGGCCGAGTCGCTCGTGGGCCCCACCCGCGGTCTGAGTCTATTCACCGACGAACTAAGGCTGTCGAACTTGACGACGCTCACCGGCGCCGCGGCCTGTTGCCGCACCCTAGGCCTTGGCGCAGACGACTTCATTCGTTGGGCGCGCCATCTCGGTCATCCGTTCAAGAGCGCGTCGCTTATTGCCCGGGCCAAGGATCTTCTCGCATTTGCCGATGGAATCTCGTTTGCCCGGCGGTGCGGCACCTCTCTCGACGAACTCGACTACCTGCTGCGTCACGACCCACAAGGCGGATTCATCGATACGGAAACCCGGCTGCGGTCAGCACTTGCTGAACTGTGCGACGCGTTGCGCAATGGGGCGCTGCTGGGCGACATTTCCCCCCAAAACGTCTGCGCTCAGTTGGCCAAGCTAAAGGCGAACGATGAGTTTCTGGCCGCGATCCGCGACCAGGGAGCCGTGACGGCCGTTCTCAATGCAGAGGTCGTGATTGAACCTCCACTGTCTGGTGCGCTGCCGGATCTCCCGGCGGAGCTAGTCACCGTTTTCGACTATCGGAGGAAGGAAGACGGGACGGTCTGGCTGGGGTGCAGAGGAATCGTCGGCGACGACGATTTCAACAGGCTCCCGCAGGATCTCGATCAGAACAGTATCAAGATACTCCAGATCCGGTATCGGCTCGTCCGCGACGTCCTCGCTTCGCAACTTCTGTTCCTATGCACAAGCGAAGATGCAGCCACAGGACCATCATTCCCCACCCTGATCGCCGGTGCTGCCGTCGGTGATTCCGCACCGGCGGTACCGGAGTGCCTGCAATCTTTCCTCAGCATCGCTGCCGACAGCGAACGCAAGTTGAAGCTGCTCGGTCTGATCACCGAGCAGCAGGCCGAGCAACTCAAGGAAATGCTTCCTGGGCTGGAAGCACAGTTTGATGACCTTGCCCGGCAATCAGAAAACGTCCGTAATAACGGCGTCAAATTGCTGGAAGCGCCGACTGCCGACGACTTGTTGATGGCCAAATCCGGCGACCTGTTGCGTCTAGTCATGCAGCAGCTTGTTCCCGTTCTCGAGGCCGACCTGCTGACCTCGAAATTGGCTGGTCTGCTCGCCATCGAGCCGGCCGTCATCGGGCGCCTGCTGAACATCATCACGCTCATCGAAAAGGATGGGGCATCAAGTACGGCGCTGGCACTCCTAACCAATCCTGATCTACTAGGTTCGGAGACCGCCAAGCCTTTCGGGCAGGGGCAATTCGACAGCCAGATTCGCGTCCTTTTCAAACTCGACAAGGCCGCTCGGCTCGTCGGCAGTCTGCATCTCACCGGCAAGCAACTGGACGGGATCGGCGATGGCGCTTTCGATGCCCTTCGTCTGAACGACTTGCCCACCGGCACGGAGCCTAACCTGACCTTCGATGCATGGCGTTCACTCCGCGACTTGGTCCGCTTCCGTGACTGTGTGGCGGGTGGGGATGAGACAGTGGAAGAGCTGGCTGTCAGTCTGCGCGAAAAGCCGGTTGCTCCAGCCAAGCTGGAGGCGGCGCTCGCCAAGGCTTACGGCCTCAATCCGGATCAGGCCGGACAGGCTGCTGACCGGCTGGGAATCAGGAATGAAGCTTTGCTTCGCCGACCTGCCCACCTGTTGCGCTGGATCGAACTGCTGAACCTGCTCAAGCTGTTGGGAACCCGTGTCGAGACTATTGGGCAGCTGGTGTCCGACGCGCCCACGGCCGCTGACGCCATGGCGGCACGCAAGCTCTTCATGGCGCAATTCGATGCCGAAACCCTGCCGAAACGCCTGCAGCCCGTTTCCGACAAGCTGCGGGTGCGCCAGCGCGATGCGTTGATCGCCTACCTGGCATATCGAGACCAGTTGCCGGACGAGAACGCGTTGCTGGATTACTACCTCATCGACGCGAAGATGGAACCCTGCATGCGCACCTCGCGCATCAAGCAGGCCATCAGCTCGGTGCAGCTCTACATTCAGCGCTGCCTGCTGAACCTTGAAAGCCAAGCCTCAGTCCCCGTGGCACCCAGCGATATCGACACGACGCAATGGCGCTGGATGAAGAACTATCGCGTGTGGGAGGCCAACCGCAAGGTGTTCCTCTATCCCGAAAACTGGATCGAACCCGACTTGCGGGATGACAAGACGGAGATATTCAGGGCGTTTGAATCCGATTTGCAGCAGGAGGACCTCGACGGCGAGATGGCGCTTGACGCCTTTCGTGGCTACCTGGAGCGAGCAGTGGATATCGCTCGACTCAGGGTGATAGCTGTGTGGCGAGAGGGAAATGTGGTCCAAATTCTCGCCCGCGACAGCGCGGCACAGGCGAAGCATTACCACCGCCAACTGACCTTCGTTGGTTCGACATTAGCCTGGACGGCGTGGGAGAGCATTGAGGGGAGCGCGGACAGTGAACACGTGTTCATCTTCAAGCTCGCAGGCTTTCTGCATGTCGCCTATGCCGAAGTCAAAGCGGACGCAAAGGACTGGAAGGTGGGGTTCGTAGTTCGACGCAAGACCAAGAAGGGATGGTCCTCACCTCATAAAATATCCGAGCGGGATAATTTTATTTTGCCGATGATCCCTAACAAGAATCCGGCAAACACCTTTGTCTTCACACTCAATGCTCGGCAAGAGGAGGAGGGCAAAACTCTCGATATCTATTGTCACACGATCGATTATGAAGGGTCCTACATCTCAGTCCCAAGGGAGGGCGAGTTGGAGATAACAGCACCCTACGAAACCGGCGTAGCACAGCAATTACATGCATCTATACGAGTATTGGAAAAATTCTCGGATCAGTATGGACACTCGTTCTTTGCCAAGCCAAGTGCAAGAGAATGGGTTTGCAATATTGAGAGTTCAATTCTGATTTCTATTCCCCCATTAGAAGAATCGACCTTTGAGGTCCACACCGTTCAGCGTTGCATTGATACGTTTAGTGCTTCCGATACCTGCTCATTATTGGAGTACTTTGGTCTAAAGCTCTTGGCGTCCGCAATCAGAATACACAAGGTCATCGTCACCGTACTCGGAGACCCGGGAATTCATGAGGAGCATGCGATATCTTTGGAGATTGATGTCCATGATATGGGCAAAGGAAGTTACGAACGAGATATTGTCTTTTCCATTAAGAATGATCTTCACCACCCAGCCTTCCTCCCGGAACGCAGCGTCTCTTACCATCCGGTCGGCAAGAAATTCGTCATCAATGAGTACTTGTCAATTGGTGCGGTCACCGCCAGTCCATCGCCCTCTGATGCACTACCTGAATTGCCAGATAATAACTCAGAGCGGTATCGCTCTGGATTTGGTCAACTTTGGACGATAGCGGAAGCGGAAGCAGAGGCGGCAGCGGCAAGGGCTGCGGCGAATTCAGCAGCGAATGCTGCAAAGGAGGAAAGTGACGCGGCTGAAAATGCAAAGGCCCTTGCGAGGGCGGCTAATGACAGGGTAGACATCGCAAAGAAACAACAGGATAAGGCGGAAGCCAAAGCGAAAGAATTAAAGGAAGCTGCAGAATATGTTGCAAACAAGGCAAAGGAGCATGGATTATTTGCCCTACTTGCAGATATTTTCACTTCATTGATTGGTCTAGGCCCAATAGGTGCCTCCGTGGTTGCTGGTGCAGGAGCCACAACGTTGGGGGCAGCAGCAGCAGCATTGGAGGTCGCACATCAAATCGCAGAAGGCGAAGCAACAGCTGCTGCAGATGTGGCGGACGAGGCCGAAAGGGCAGCAAAGAAGGCCGACGCCGAAGCGAAAGTTCCAGTTGGAAAGGCGGACGAAGCGGCTGGATTAGCGGCGTGGCTAGACGCCGAAGCAAAGGTAAAAGAAGCAAACGCCAAGCTTGCGGCGGCGTTCACTTCTATCGGGGACTACCCCACAAATTCCTTCTACCTCACTCATTCCACAGGGCGATATTTCAGGCCGAGTACCCAGCCGAGGCCCAGAACATGGTCCGTGAGTGATGCCTATTGCGACGATCGCTTCCAGCTTTATTTCCTCTGGCATGAAGGCAAGCAGCGCATTCTCGCGGACGGCCCGGCATGGCTTTATGCGGGGTTGCGGCAGCTTCCATCCCCGATTGATCCAGGAAGCTCTGTAGCATTACTGCCGGATTCTTTCCAGACTTTGTCCGTTGGGAAGTCGGCTCCGTCGCCAGATCCACTGGCGATCCCTCTAGCATTTCCGTTGGGAAAGGACTCTCCCAAAGACCTGCGCGTGTCGTTCTCTTCGGAACAACCCAGCAGCATCTACGATTGGGAGGCGGTGTTTCACGCCCCCTTGCTGATCGCCACGCAGTTGAGTTCTGTGCAGCGCTTCGAAGACGCCCAGAGGTGGTTCCACACCATCTTTGATCCGACCACCAATGATCCGGAACCCGATGAATCCAAGCGCTACTGGCGTTTTCCGAAGTTCCGCGAGGCGGGGCGGGGCGAAGGTATTGATCAACTGCTGGAGAAGTTGGCTCAAGACGCCCCTGAGACCGTCGAAGATCGAACGAAGCTAGAGGCGCTACGGGCCGAAATCACCGCCTGGAAGAGCGACCCCTTCAAGCCACACTTGATTGCCCGCTACCGCATTCGTGCCTACCAGTGGGCGGTAGTCATGAAGTACATCGAGAACCTTATCGCCTGGGGTGACCAGCTATTCCGGAGGGAAACGATCGAGGCGATCAACGAAGCGACTCAGCTCTACATCCTCGCCGCGCGCATCCTCGGGCGGAGACCGGCTTCCATTCCCCGTTGTCAGGCTCAGCCTCGGACCTTTATGGAATTGGCGTACGGCTCAGCTAAGGGTTTGGATGAAATCTCCAACGCCTGGGTGGCGCTTGAGGATTTGGGGTTTGAACACTCGAGCATGGTGGCTATCCATTCTGAAATTAAGCCGTCCGGCCTCTATTTCTGCGTGCCGCAAAACAGTGCGATCGAGGAATTGTGGGATACAGTCGAGAATCGCCTGTTCTATATCCGACATTGCCGAAACATCGACGGTGTCGAACGGAAGCTGCCCCTGTTCGAACCGCCGATCGATCCGGCATTGCTGGTGAAGGCCGCAGTGGCAGGATTGGACATAAGCACAGTGCTCGCGGACCTCACTGCACCGCTGCCGTGGCATCGCTTCATGGTGATGCTGTCTAAGGCATTGGAGACTTGCGCCGACCTGCGGGCGCTGGGTTCTGCGGTGCTGCAAGCCTTCGAGAAGAAGGATGCCGAAGATTTGGCGTTACTGCGAAATTCGCATGAGTCCGCGCTGTTGAAGTTGACCGAGCAAGTAAAACAACGCCAAATCGACGAAGCCATGCTGACGATGCAGGGGCTGGAGGAGAGCCGGCGCACGGCCGAGGTACGTTACGACCTCTACCAGCGGCTGCTTGGCCGCGCCGAAGTTCCGGCGCCGAAGAGAGGCGAGGTTGCTGCCCTGGCCCCGGCGCTGACGGCTTTGGCGACATCCGGACCCGAGGGCATTCCACAGGGACTCGGCATAAGCCAGAAGGAGGCGGGCCAGCTACAGCTACTGCGGGCAGCCCAATTGACGGCGTTTGCCAGCGGCGTGTCGAGCACCACAGCGGGCGTATTGCACGCGATCGGTGGCATCCTGAGCGCCTTGCCGCGAGGCTCCAGCCCAGGCCCACTGCTGGGTGACATGGGGGGGCCCCTCACCGGTGCTGGGCACGCGGCGAACGCAATTGCCGGCTACCTGAATACGCTCTCCGGCCTCGCGATGTCGCAAGCCGGAATAGAGGGCATCGTTGCTGGATATGAGCGCCGTCGAGATGATTGGATCTTTCAGGGCAATATGGCCCTACGCGAGATGGCGCAGGTCGACAAACAATGGGCCGCTGCCGATATTCGCAAAGAGATAGCAGAGAAGGAACTGGACAACACGCGCAAGCAGATCGACAACGCCAGGACCATCGACGAGTTCATGAAGTCAAAATACTCGAGCGCCGAACTCTATCGCTATATGAGCAAGGCACTCCTCTCGCTCTATTTCCGGACCTATCAACTCGCGCTCGATGTGGCCAAGCGCGCCCAACGTTGTTTCCAGTTCGAAGTGGGCCGACCCGACGCCTCCTTCATCGAGCCCGGCTATTGGGACAGCGCTAGGAAAGGCCTCTTGAGCGGCGAGCAACTCCATCTCGACCTCCGGCGCATGGAACTCGCCTACATGGAGAGTCTCAAGCGGGATTACGAGATCACCAAGCATGTCTCGCTCCTGCAGATCGAGCCCTTGGCGCTCATCGCGTTGCGCCAGAACGGCCGCTGCGAGTTCACCGTTCCGGAGGCATTCTATGACCTGGATTGTCCTGGCCACTACCTGCGGCGGATCAAGTCGGTCAACATTACAATTCCCTGCGTAACGGGCCCGTATGCGGGCGTCCACTGCACCTTAACCTTACTATCGAGTTCGGTTCGCCAAGATTCCGGTGGGTCGACTTACCAGAAGTCAATCGAAATCGATGACCCGCGTTTCAGAAATGATTACAGTTCCATCCAGTCGATCGTTACCAGCGGTGCCCAGGCGGACACCGGCCTGTTTGAGACCAACCTGCGCGACGAGCGTTATCTTCCCTTCGAGGGAGCGGGGGCAATCAGCACATGGCGGCTCGAATTGCCGTCTGAGTTTCGTCAGTTCGACTACAAGACGATCAGCGACGTCATTCTGCACATCCGCTACACGGCGCGCGAGGGCGGGTCGTTGCTACGTCAACTGGCGATCAACAATCTGAAGTCTCTGATCGATACGGCGCACGCAGCGGGATCGGTTCGACTATTTTCTGTTCGAGATGAATTCCCTACCGAGTGGGCGAAGTTCCAGGCACAAGAGCCTAGTACTCAACACCGGTTCGCGCTCGAGCTTAGGCTTCGCGCCGAACATTTCCCGTTCTGGAGCAAAGGTCACCTGACCGGCGAGATGCGGGTGGACGTCGTCGCGCGCAGCAGAAAGGAGCCGTTGCCTCAGACCATTGAAGTGTTCGACAAATTGGACAAGACCGACAACACAGCGAACCACGACACGCTTACGAAGGCGGTGGCCATGGGCAACCTGCTCATCGGAAAGTTCGATAGCATTCAGCGGCCGGCCGCACCAATAGGCGATCTCTGCACCGACTTAAAGCTCTTCTTCGATGACAAAGATCTCGGTGACCTTTTGATTGCCTTGACGTGGGGTAACGTGCAGACGCCGTAGTGGGTTTGCAGACGTTCGGGGGATGATGTCAAACGAAGGCGACGGGTGACTTGCGGGGTGAACGAATGACGGCTTCTTGATGAGGACTGTGTTTCCCGAGCGTCTGCAACAGAATGGGGATCGGTCGTTCGAGATTCTCAGGGCATCAGGCAGCAATGGTTAAGGGTTGTCCGCTGCCTGCCCCTACGCGCAACACGTTGAGGGCATGACGTCTCCGGCCGGGCAGGCGGCGGACAAGCCTCGAGGGAGGAAACCGCGGAACGGGGGCGACACACCCGGAGCGGGGGATGCCGCTATGGCGAATTGAAGCGCCGCACCGTGGCCCGATGGGGGGCGCCGCGCGTGAAGTCATGGAAGTCAATGCCGGCCATTTACGAGGCGTGACGTCGGAAACGCCTGAGTGATGCCGGCGCCGTGCCCGAGAAACAGCCCGATCTCCATGCCCGGCACAAGCGTCCCCTTGCGGCTCGGGCAACCCCGGAGCCGACAGTCGGTTTGCGCAGCATGGGACGTGGGTGTTCATGGGTAACCCGATCGCGGCGGTGGCGCGCGGATCGCGGGTCTGCGTGCGAGGAGCTCGACGACGACCATCGCCGCCCCGCAGCACCGGCACACAAAGGTGGGCTGGACGTGGCCGGCCTGCGCCTCGGGCTTCGCGGGCGTCTCCGACTTCGGCGCAACCCCCAGCACTTCCCGCACCCTGGCCAGATGCTCCCGCCGCCCCGCGTTGGCGAGCAGGCCGTAATGGCGGATACGGTGAAACCCGCCAGGCAACACATGCAGCAGGAAGCGGCGCATGAACTCGTCGGCCCCCAGCGTCATCGTCTTGTGGCGGGTCCGCCCGGTGGTCCGGTAGTCCTTCCAGCGGAAGGTGACACCCCGTTCGTCCAGCGCGATGAGCCGTGGGTTCGAGATCGCCACGCGGTGTGTGTAGCGGGACAGATAAGCCAGCACCGCTGCCGGCCCGGCAAACGGGCGCTTGGCATAGACCACCCTCACACTGGTTCAGCGGCTTCATCCACGCGGCGAAGGCCACCGGGTCGGCGAGTCCGGCCTCGTCGCCGAAGAAGCGCAACTGCCCGGTGCGATGGGCTTTACCGAGTTCTTCGAGGAAGCGCCGCCGGAACAGGCGCGAGAGCTCCCGCACCGGCAGGAAGAAACCCGGCCGACAGGCCACCCACGCTGCCCCGTCGGGCGAGAGCCCGCCACCGGGCACGATGCCGTGCACGTGGGGATGATGGGTCAGCGCCGAACCCCAGGTGTGCAGGACCAGCGTGGCGCCGATCTGCGCGCCCAAGTGCTTCGGATCAGCAGCGATCCGGCGCAGGGTCTCGGCGGCCACATCGAACAGCAGACCGTAGAGCACGGCCTTGTTGGTGTAGGCGATCCGGCTGATCGGCGCCGGCAGCGTGAACACCACGTGGTAATACGGGGCCGGCAGCAGATCGGCCTCGCGGGCGGCGAGCCAGCGCCGGGCGGCATGGCCCTGGCACTTCGGGCAATGCCGGTTGCGGCAGGAGTTGTACGCGATCTCCACCTCCCCGCTTTTTGTTTGGTTTGAGTTACGTCGGCGGAGCTGTGTTGGCGATTTTTTCCATTGCTGTTAATGAATAGTGGTCTCCAATGCTATCGAGGAATAGACGATCTTTTTCCGTCGCTTGGTAGCGTATTGAGGGGGCGTCAGTTGAATTTCTAAGGTAGTAGTTACGGTTGCGGCAACTCGCCACGAAGCGCAAAGTCCTTTGTAGCATATCGTAAAATGGGCTCTTGCTTCTGCGTAGGGAATGCGGATCTTGAGAGGCTGCCCAAACGCCCATCAACATATTGGAGTAATTGCTCGTGAGTTACTGAGCCAGTCTTTGAGCTCTTCGACAGCCTCTCGAGGCCTTCTATCATCACCGCGGTTAGCAACCCACGCCCTTTGTAACCCTCTTTGGCGACACTAATAGACGGAGCTGCCGCGACTACACTGACGGTATCCGTCAGGCTGCGTCCATCGAATCCAAAGGATAAGGCACCCTCTTGCATCCGGGGGTCTGAAATAATGCCATCGACAAAGGCTCCGCTGTTGCATGTGTCGAGGATTAGCAGCGTGGCACCCTGGCGACCTTTCTCGATCAATTCGACTAGCTCCAGCGATGTGATGCCAGTTTGGCCGGAGGTTTCCTCCGGGCGGGTGTCGCTAGTGGCGAATACGAAGTTTTGTGCCCTAGTCGGTGGTAAACCGTGTCCAGACAAGTGCAATACAAATGTGTCTGAGGGGCCTGCGGTGTCACGGATTTGCCTGAGAAAACTCAAAATCGCAAGCTTGTTCGGTATTTTTTCTGAAGGAAAGACGTGAAGAGAGTTACTACCGCTCTGCAATGCGTCGGCGAGTGCCTTTGCATCTCCAGCTGCGAGTGGCAAAGGAGAAAGCTCTGGGCTGTCATAGGCCCCAATTCCGACAAACGCCCCAACTAACTTGCCGGAGGCTTGGGAAGCATCTCCCGTCGCATTGCCGACATGAACCGGGTGACTGGCCCCTCCCTGCGCTGAATATAGATTGAGGCTTATCTCACCCGTCAATCGCGAAGGAACAACGAAGGCCACGGTCAAACGGTTGCTTGGTTTGCCAGGCAAGATCTTGCCTCTGCTAACCACCTCACCTTCTTCATACAGCAGGACTTGTGCTGGATTATTGTGCCTCTCTGGTACGATGAGATCGATCTGTAGTTCGGAGGCCGTATCCGATTGAGTAAAAAAATCTGAAGGCCGTACACCGATAACGCTGATATCACTGACGTCTTCTCCTGATGAAGCTCCTTTAGCACCTTCGCGTCGCACAAGAGCACCTGGGGAAAACGCTGAATTCGTAATCAACTGAAAGCTTGGGCCACCACTTACGTAGCCAAGAGTGCCAAAGTCGGTCCAGACGTGCGCACCGCCCGCTTGATCGGGTTTGATACCAAGCACATGGCCGTGGATTCCACGCACGCGGTGAACAATTGCGCCCGTCGCGCGGCTGAGTAACTTCAAGTCACCCCAGTAGCCGCCAGACCAGATGTATTTTCCGTCCAAGCTAAGTGCGATGGCAGTTATTGGAATGGCATCTGCTGAAGGTAGTTCGGTTAGTTTGCGCTTATCGATTTCATATAGTTGGACAGAGGCTCGATTTGCTGCACTAGCTTGATCAACTGCTAGGTCGACAAAGAGGTGTTGAGTGCGCACGCCGAAAGCGATTGCCGAATCGTCGCCAGAAAATGCGAGGCTTGATACCCACACTCTTACACGCTCACTTCGTTCTTTCCACGCTGAAGGCACAATCAGCGTGACTAGGCGCTTTTGAACGAGGTGGAAGATAGCGATCCCTTCTTCGCAGGTTACTGCGAGGTAGCGACCATTAGGTGAGACCGCGGCGGGCGCGCTGAAGGAGGAGCAAGATTTAAAATCCTCGTCAATAAATCTTTCCAATTGCGGAATTGCCGAGGCTTCGTCGTTCCAAGTCAAGCGTTTGATGGCCCGCGGTCGAATCATATACGCCTCGTTTTGACTCATTCTCCCGGGCACTATGCTTGTAGCCCAAGGAGGTTCGTTGCCGGCCGACATTGGCAGGGCTATCGTCTGTGTCTCGTAGCCATCGGTGGCGCCGATATCGCGCAGTTTTGTTCGTATCCGGGAAATTGAGAGCGCATCCCGTTGGCCTTGCGATAGAAAGGCTTGGGTTCGTGGGTGCAACATGCTGAATGCCGGAAATACCTGCAGTGGCAAACGAGGTAGGGCGGCGATAAATCTAGCATGCGTGTTGTCCCACAGGGCGGAACGTCCCCTAAGATCACGCACTACAGCTTGGCCATTTTCGCCCATGCTCTCAACGTATACCGTCTTTTGAGGGCGCGAGTGTTCCCTTCTTGTCAATCCTGTCCCGTTCAGAGTAGTACTCTCAAGATAGGAGCCACATAGTGCGAGCGTACCGCCGCTCGCATCTCCTACGGCCTCGACAAGGCTTGGCACGAGCCGCAATGCGCCAATGTTCTCAAACTCAAACTTGTCGCGGCTGGCGCGTCGCTTAACAATCTGTGCGAAACCGAGGTCGTCGGACGAGACGAAAATGTCAGACTCTCCAATCTGGATGAGTGTTGCCGATCTTGCCATTGGCACACCCGTAACCTCCTTCTTTTCTCGTCCTGGCAGGGGATAAGCAGTGCCCAGTGGCATGAGCCCTGCATCTTCGGTGATCCACAAATGATCATCAAGGAAACGCACACTCTGCGCGTTTTTAGTTAACAACGGTGGAGAAATACGAAGTGGGCGCTTGTTTGCTAAATCCAGTAGCTGGATAGCTCCTTGTTCATCAATCAGTGCGGCCAGACCCTGTGCCGAGGAAATTTCTCCCAACCGCATCGAAGCCCCGAGTGGATGCTCGTATGAGTAGGCCCTACGAAGATGTCCGGCGTCCAAAGCAAGGATATCAACTCGGATTCCTCCCGGTGGAAGACCAATAGCCCATAGCCCATCTCTAGAGACCTTCAGATCCATGTAGGTGTATGGAGGGAGTGACTCGACTACTGATTCGGGGTGTTTTGCATCCACGACCTCAATGGCCCCGGATTGGTAAGCCAAGAGTATCTTTCCTCCCCCTGCAATGAATCTCGCTTGATTAACGTTGCCAGTGCTCTCAATTCGGGTTTGTAGAGGGTTTTCTAAATCGCCAATAAATACTCTTCCTGCTCGATCTGTCACGAGAAGTTGCTTGTTGCTACTCGAATATGATAGTGCTAGGCAGCCAAAATCCATCTTTGGGATCGCCTGGGCGGTGGCTACTCCCGATGTGGCAAGTGGTATTAGCGCCCTTCCTATCGAAAGGTAGAAGGCTCGGTTTATTTTCATTCGCAGCGGTTGATTGTCATCCAGCCTAGTAAGATATCTGCAGCTGGGCGCTGACTGAACGAAGGTCTAATCGAAATCCACTTGCCAAAATTGCAGGCTTGAACGAGTAATTCGTCGTCCTGTGGCCGAGTAGCAGTTCGATTCGCCAATATTTTGGTTGTACATGAGCCGACATCGATCCGCTTTTGACCCGCACCATTGAACCATTCTAGGCTGCCTGCGACTGCTTTAAGGTAGCCAATGCAACGGTCATTCTTCCCGAGCTCACTCATCTGCGTTGGCAGCCCATTTATAACTTGGCATATGACTAGACATTCAGAACCCAGCTCACCAGCCGTCGTCTGTCCGTAGGCAGTGGCTGACATGGATAAGAGGAAAAGCGGAATTGTTAGGGAATGCAGCGGCTTCTTAATCATTGCTCACCTCACACAGCCAAGCAGCCCATCAATGACTGCGTCACTGGCGGACCGCTTCTGGTTGCGCTCTGGGCCGGTAAGTAATTGCGCCCGCAATGTAGCCACCGAAGCCGAGCCGCATTTCTGGGGGGTATGATCTAAATCACTGCCTGCAATCCGTGAAAGTGCTGCTGCGTCGAGGCGAATAAATTCAACCACCCCTGATATGAAGCCTTCACAAAACTGAGAGTTCTGTCGTCGAGCATAGACTAAATCTTCCCGGACACCGCTTGTGGACGCGCGCCACTTGCATGTGTCTCGAAGATTTCCAAGGGAAAGTCGACCAACGGTGTACGCTGAGATGAGGGTTCTGTATTCTTCAGGCATTGAGTTCTCCTGTGCCTGAGCTAATACTCCCGAGATGGCAAAGAAAAGTGTCGCCGCAAAGCGTACTATTTTCATAGTAGTCCCTTACTAGATGTCCGAGAAGCGTAGCCATCGAAGTCTCTCAAGTTCCTCGCGAACAGACGTGCGTTCCTTTTCGTTCGCTTTAGACCAGGATTCAAAGGCCTTCGTTCCTGCCTCAGCGATTGATGCAATCAGCGCAGCAACGGCCGAAATCAAAGCTGGGTTTTTTGTGCGTTCATTTGGGCTCATGGTCGCGCGTGCGCTCTGAGCCAAATCTACCAACTCATTGAGCTGCTTTTGTAGATATCTAGTGGGCGATTCAAGGGCTTTTGCGTCGACTTTTCCGTTGCTGTTAGCGACTGACGCTCTAGCTACATCAATCCATGAGTCCGCTGCCGATTTTGCCTTCTTGTATGCATTTTCAGCCTTAGTGAGCCCTTGTTTTGACTTGGCGTACAGTGCCTTGAGGTCTGCCACCTGGGCATACGCAAGCGACCTAATTCGACTGAAGTCTGCCACTAGCTGGCCAAAGCTTTCGCTGTAAGAGTCTTGGGACTGTGCGTTCGCGGCGTAAGACCACCCTCCAAGTACCATCACTACAAGGCTAGTGATGGTACGACGTCGCAGTTTTAGCTTATTATTATTCAAATCAATCCTCTCTCTTGCGATAGCTTTTAGACAGCGAAAATGTCGTGAATCCTGTTGTCAATATTTATGATCTTGGATTGTTGATTTCAAGGCATTTCAACTGCTGACTAATAATAACAAGTGCTTGGCTTTTAAAGGCGAGGTGGGGTGAATAAAGCGATGTTATAATCTTGTTGACTGAACGGAGATCTAGCAAGGACTTGTCGCCTGATGCCTCGTCTGCCGTTAATAGAAACTTTATAGATTGGTTAGCTAAATCCTCACTCCATCAAACAGCCTAAACTGACTTCAGTTGGCTGCGCCTCATAAAACCCAATGTAGAGTATTTTTGCGGGATTTCAAGTCCGGATAGCGGTTGCGGAACGTTTGTTGGTTTTTTTCAAGGGGGCGGATGCTGTGCCTGTAATACCTGCCCTGGTGCAGTGAGCCGTCGCTAGCCTCGTCGGTCATAGTGCCCATGCTGAAATTGTGGATTCGATCTATGAGCGTCACTAAGGCCTACCGTAGTTGCTACAACACGAAAGTGTTCTAGTGCATCCCAATCGGAGCCTGCGGCGAGCCACTCGACTCAGTAGAGGGCACCTCGAAAAACCTCATTTTCAGAAAGCGGCACCAATAACTTAAAAGGCCATTTTCGCAAAATCAGGGGTTTTTCGAGATGCCATAGAGGGTGTTGCTCTGATCAATGAGTTCAACGTCAACCGCCGACTAGGTGTGCGCTTCGAGCATCAGTGGTACGAAAGGAGCGGTGTTTGCGCTGTATCCTGGGCCTCACATCGCGAGATATGCACGACATCGGTGTTGCGCCCATAAAATGGCGCTATCCGGCTCGCCGAAAAATGTGCTCGCGTATTTAGACTCAGCCGCAGAGTTGGGTAAGGGAACTGCTGCTGCATCGGTGGATACCGGATTCAGTTTGAAGCTCGTTCGAGAGGGGCGCGCCGGGTGCTCATGGAAGGCCGTTGGTTCGCTTTGAAGTAAGCAGGGCGGCAGTGGCCGTCTCATGGGTATCCCCTCCTATTTAACGTGACCTCGGGAAGAGCCGAGATGCTACCGCTGGTTCGGGCAGCTCTTCCTCTATCCGACAGGATCTGGCCGGGATCAGGAATTTCAGAGCCTCACACTTGGGCACCTCGAATAACCCGAAGTTTTCAGTAAATCTCGCGGCTCAACGCTGATCGAGCCCAAATCCGGTTCAATTCCCTCAGCAATTCACCGCCGTTGCCGGCAGCACCACCCCGTTTTTGCCTCGAATCGCCACGGACACCGGCGCTTCGGCCCATTTCGGACCTCAGAAAGCCTCGATTCCGGCCTTCTGGAGATACACCAGCCGCTTCAGGTTGTAGCAGGCCGCCATCATCGTCATCGCAAAGTTCGCCCGCGCCTTGCCGATGGTGTGCAGCAACTTGTCGCCCATCTGCTCGATGGCCCCGAACGCGTGCTCGACCCGCGCGCGCGTCTTGGCGATGCGTGTGTTGCGCCGCTGCTGGCAGTCAGACAAGGGCTTGTTGCGCTGGCCCTTCCGCTGGATCTGGTTCCGGAAGCGGTTTTCCTTCAGCCAGACCTCACGCTGCGCAGACGGATAGCCCCGGTCGGCATAGACGTCCCGACTCGTGTTCTCCGTGTCAAACACGTTGTCGAAGTGCTGGCTGTCGTGGGTGCGGGCCGTGTCGGTCTCGATCTTGCGGATGATCTTGTATTTCTTGTCGACGTTGATGGAGAGCTTGTAGCCGAAGTGGCTCTTGCCGTGTTTCTTGGTCCAGGTTGCGTCGATGTCCTTCTGGCGCCGCTTGGCGGGCTTCCAGCCGGACGGCATCGCGCCTTGCCCGATCAGTTCTTTCTCGCCGCGGCGGGTGTGCTGCCTGGGGGCCGGCACCAGGGTCGCGTCGATGATCTGACCGCCGCGCGCGATGAAGCCTTTCTTGAGCCGTTGCGCCGAGACGCCATCGAACAGCGCCTTCGCGCCGGCTTCGCCGATACGGTTCTCGAAAGTCCACACGGTGGTGCGATCGGGGATGTTCGTTGCGTTGGCCAGTCCGCAGAAGCGCTTGTAGCTCATGCGATCGAGCAGTTGGTACTCCATCTGCTCGTCCGACAGGTTGTAAAGCCGCTTCAAAACCAGGATGCGCACCATCGTCTCGGTCGGGTACGGCGGGCGGCCACCCTGCGGGCTGACCGGCCGTGGTGCAATCCGATCGACCTCGGCCGCCAGCGCTGCGAAGTCGATGTACGACTCGATCTCGGCCAGCGGATCGCCAAGGGAGTCGATCTTCTTGCGGTGGTGGTCGTCGGCGAACAGGTCGGTCTTGATGGCGCTACGGGGCTTCATCGGGGAAGATGGCTACGGGGTTCAGGACGGTAGGATTTTACCAAGCAGCGCGTGGGGCGAGGTTTTTCGAGGTGCCCACTTACCAGAGATCCTCAGAATCAAACGAAAGCTGACGATGGTGTCGGATCGATAGCAGATAAACCGTCGTCTCTGTGACTGCGTAAAGCACAAGATAGTGACTCAAGACGTACTCACGGATGTCTGAGCTGCTGCCGAGGCCGTCGAGCTGTGTGCGAAGCTTTTCAACCGGGCTCGTGGCTTCAATGGATAGCGCAGGGCGATCAAGAAACGGCCGGCCCATCTTGGGGAAGCTCTCAAGATTCGGGACGACTGTATCAGCCAGTTCATCAAGAAGCAGATCGAATGCACTTGTCGCTTCGTTCTCTTCGAGGAAGCGTTCGATGTCGTCTAGATTGCGCTCAAAGTTTCTGGTGAGTTTGACTGCATGTTGCTCCGTCGGCATGGGTCATCCGCCCGTCTTGAGTACTCGGCGGCGTTTGATTACTTGCAGAGCAGTCGTGGCGTCTGCAACGCGACCCGCTGCGACGTCGTCGAGTCCTTTGCTTGCTTCATAGAGCAACTGAAGGTGAATGTGAGCTCGCTCGAGGCGATGATAGTGATCGAGTCGCTGAGCGTCGATCAGGGCGACGTAGCTCTCGCCATTCTTGGTGATGATCTTCTCTGCTCCGGCTTTGACTTGGTCGGCCAGCTCCGACAGTTTGGCCCGGGCTTGGGAGAGTGGGATCACGTCATTGACTGAGAACGCCATGGTAGGCTCCAACTAAGTGAGATGTACAAAATATAGTACAGTATTTTGTATATTCAACCTTGCTGTCGAGGTAGTTCAGAAGGGCTCGCCGTCTGGAGTGGAAGCTGACTCAGCTTGTCTTCGTCTGCTTGGCAGCGCGTCCTTAGTCCCTTGCCTTGTTGCGAGAGGCCATGTAGGCGAGACGATGTGGACACGTCGTGGGTGCTCAATCGATAATCGGTACGCAGCTCTTGAGCGCACAGCGTCTTCGTGAGCAAGTGCCGCAGCCGAACGTGTCGCTGAACATGTCAGCGGGCGCTCTGCGAATGTGTGTAGCTGGATGTGTAGCTGCTGGAAAACGTATTTTATTTTATCTATAACAAACAATAGTTTATGTTGTTTTTCAATATTACTTTCTGCAATCTGTAATGGAAAAACCTGCCAAGCCCCGCG
>APMI01013584.1_pt1 | contig 31776 bp, 29 predicted proteins | sample 667938 | NCBI WGS metagenome assembly APMI01 (sample SAMN01084076, study PRJNA167559) | wastewater metagenome | biome: Wastewater | place: Denmark: Ejby Moelle, Odense | collected 2011-11-28
CTATGCGAGAGTGCGGATTTGCTTATAGACTGAGTCCGAGAGTGTTGACCTGAGAGCAATACTTAAAAATTTAGTGACTAAATAAAATAAATGCTACATTTTTACAGAAAGTTTTTTATGTATGCTTGATAGGGAGTCCCTACTAAGCGCGGGTTCAGTTTAATTACATGTTCAACATCTTTTTAAATCGTTTTCTTCAGCTTATCGAGATTAGATTCCATCTCAAATATTTTTAAATCAATATGTGATTTTTTATTTTGAAGATTCTCTTCCAGATTCAGGTTCGTAATTTGTTTGGACAACCGATAATGCTAAGCAGGATCGAATACGGCTGAGTTTTGTATCACCACTTTTTACTTTTATTTTTATTTCTTGATAGCTGTCTGTTATTTCTGAGACTCTTCTTAATTATAGAGTGAGATATCCTCTTACTTATATTTAGTTTACTTTTAATCATGTAATATTGTGATAAGCTAAAAGATGTCGAAATGAATAAACTCACCGATTTCTCTCACTTTGTTCTCAGCCTCCACTAACAGAGGAATATACTTGTTTCTGCTCAACTCATAAACATTGAGAAATTCAAGCATATCGGAGCACACGAGTTTATTTTACAAGTTTGCGATAACTTAATTACTGACCGACAGTTTATTACTCTGTTTTATCTTATTATTCAGCCACCCAGGTCTCATGCAATTGTGATCGAAGTAGTTTACTGACATTTTGTAATTCTCAATAAGATTTTCCATTAACTATGCCTTTCTAGTTTAAGGTATACCCTTACCAGCTTTTTACATTATTCTTGTCAACAGTATATGATCCACGTTCATTTTTGATTATTTTATGAGCATTTACATTTCCAGACTCTCCTCCTTTTATAGTTTGGCCTGCTTCCTTTGCTCTTCCTCTCCCACTTTATAGTATATAGTGTTATGACCAACTTACTTTATAGTCCCATTGGAAAGTCGCACCTTGATTTTGGACTTATCTGGAGACTCGCTTATTTTTGTGAAGGGCAGCTCAATTAATTTATGGTCTTATGTGGAATAGTAGGGCAACAATTGCTTCTATCTAACAATTTTGATAGCCACTGCTGATTTCTTGCGTTTCTTCATCTACGTTGTTACATCCCCTTTCATCTAAGTTTCCACAAGCTCACGTAAATTTAATCGTGAAGGTGTGTTAATACTTACTATTGTCTCTGGAAGCTTAGCCTTCAGAACTTTATTATATTTTTCATCATCATCGTTAAACTTAAGCTCATTTGTACTACGAATGAACTTTTGTTTCACAGGTGATATTTATGAAAGAATTTACTTTTTTGAAAATTGATCTTTGTTTGGCTAATATAATTTATTTTTCTGCGTTTCTCTAGCATTTTGCAACAGCTTAGATGTGGAGAATGATTTCTTTTTATTCCCGAACAGATGCTCTAGTTTATTCATCATATCATAATTATCGAACTCCTTCTCCTCAATAGCCTGCATCTGATCTTCAAACTTACGACAGGTTTACACCATTTTGTTCTTCTTTCGAATGCTAATTTACGGCAACTTTGTGGGCAAGGACTCTCTACGTTACATTAACTATTTATTTAGTATCAATTGACACTATCTAAGTATAATATTGCAGAATATAACTAATTATTAATAATCAAGAAGCCATTTTGATTGCCTCTCTCATATTCCCTCACTCATCTGTTTTGCCTATGTCTCTTTGGTTAGTATTTCCCTTCTGTGCATGAGTGAGAATTTATTGTTTAGGATAAAACTTTGGGCCCAATCAGGACATAATCCGACGCTTGGGGTGCCTGTTTTGTTAGGCAGATAAACATCACTGACTAGTCGGAAAGTGTTCTCGATCATCTCTGGAATCACTCTCGAAAGCAAGTTGGAGTTTATTTACAAACACGGGTTTGTGTTAACTTACAGTAAAAATGGACTGCCTGTTTTGGATATTATGAAATCGAGTCCGAATATTTCAAAATACAGAGCTGGATAGTTCTCAGACTTAACAGTACTTTCTTCACATTGCTCCTCTTATTGGGGAGTGTTTTTGTGAGTCCCCATATCGGCGGCAGCTTTACAAACATCTGTTGTAATTTTCTTCATCTTGGGGATGATATCAACCAAAAAATCGAAGCCATATTAATTTTTGAGATATTTGTCAATGTCGAGGTAAGAAAGTTTATTGGCACTCTCGTATTTGTCGTAGTTGTTAAACTCCTTCTGCACTGCGTCGTTGGTGAGATGAATAGAAACAGAGGTTTTGCTCATTGTGAACTTAGAAGAAGATGTTCGAATATACCCTTATTAATACCAGTAAAATGTCTGGCACTCGAATGCTTGCACGCACAGCATGTAGCATCTTATATCGAACTTACGGCCCTCATACAGTAACGGATCGATGTACTCTTGCAAGATGTACGTTTTGTTCACTGATTTTGGGGGATTTCGTATTATATGATCAAGGACCGCTGAAGTTTCATTAAACATCTGAATTCCCCGACCCCGATTTGTATTTTATCCTGGTTTTAGAAACCAAGCATCATGTCCTCCTTGCTTGTTTTTCAAGGATGCGCACTTTTGCTCTGATTTAATGAACTGAATTTTCTACTGCCAGTCGAAAATAGTTAGATGATAAGTTTTAGGAATCGACTGATAAGGGTCTATCTTTTGCTCATGATAATACTTCCATAGATTCTTGTATAGCATCTTCTTAGAGGTTATTTCGAAATTGTTAGGCACGTGATTATATATTATCACTTGCTCTGAATGAATTTTCCTAATTGGCTTTAAACTTGTCAAAAAACTATAGACAGTGTATGGCTTCTTTATTTTATAATTCTCATTCATTTATAGGTTCATAATTTTGTTGATTTCCACTTATAGAAAAAACAACTGAAGCATTTTTGGATAGTGAATAAGTGCCTGATCTATATTCCGTTGAAATGTAATAGATTTTTACTCCTATTAACTGATAGGAGTATAAAATGGCTCTTTTTCTTCGTTAAATGGTAGGTTTTTTAGTGTCCGTTAAGTCCATACAAAGTTAGCTTACTTAATGTCCTCGGTTATGTTCCACCAGTTCCTTTTCTTAACAGTTTGCTTGACCATGTAACCATTATTTCCTTTCTCAATTTTAGCTCTCTTAATACGCTGAAAATTTGTCGATTGAGTAATAATTGCTTTACTATTAAACAGGGCCAGCGCTTTTATGACTTGCATATAAATTTACTGAATATTTAACTTACTTTAAGCGCCTCTAAAGTTCAATTTCAATTTAATTAGAGATTGAGTTTTGCTTTTTTTGCGCTATTATTCCAATTCCTTATTTTTAGAGTGTGAGCTTTAAAAAGCAGTACGACTAGTTTTTATGGTTTAATTTTATGCACGCGATGATGAATAGTTTATATTTGACAAAAGTGACTATGATCTCTGCTTACGCAATATAGCCATAGCCATGCTTCTTTTAGTGATATCATTTGTCTCATTTCTATATTATCGAGGTGCAGTTTTATGCTTCTAGTCTGGTCCATGTATGCTCATCATGCAAATTTTAATAATATTGTCATCTGGTGCCACTTCGATCACTCTGAAGCTATTGGTTGCCACCGCTGGTATAACTGGAGACGTGCTCTTTATTATAGATCTAGTGCTGTTGCGGTATTGAGTTTTATTTAAGTGAGAGTTAGTGCCATCGTATGTTAGCTTAGTTATTGTGGGAAACTTAATCAACTGATCTGGTCCAATTGTAATACTCATCGTTTGATTTTTTGATTCATTTTCAGCAACTGGTATCATGTTGCCTCGATGTGTTATAGTTATTATTATCGCTATTATTACTATAATCCATTCTCATAAAGCAATTTCTCATATACATAATTCGTTGATGAAGATCATTTTACGTATTTTAGAGTATCATAAATGGTCGCCACTTGAAGCTTGACTCTCTTGTTGTTTTCATCTCTTGTTTATACCAGCACTGCATCGTTTCTTTCTAGAATTCTACGTCAATAAATAATTACTTCGTCAGCTGAGCCAAATCTAAAGTGCTAGGAACGACTACAAAATCGTTGAACTTTGTCTTTGTTGCTGAGTCTTCCAATTTTAGCTTCTTCAAGTTAATGGCTGCTATGAATTTTTGTGGGAAAATTGCTCCATACAGATCACCATTGCTCTTCTGCAGTGGAATAATTTTAGCTCCTTTTTCAAAAATTTCCTTTGCCTCACCAACTGTGATATTTTAATAAGCCTTGATTTCGGGGAAATTAAGCTCGCTTAAAGGAATTCCTTGGAAGATATGAGACTCTTCTTTCAATTCGTCATAGGTCAAGAATTTGTTTTCAACGCACCATTCAGTAGATAAGAACTTAGTAATGTAGTTTCTAATGGAGTCACTGAAAATGCAGACAACTCTTTTAGTTTTATCGTTTTGCCATCCCTTTTCTTTGATGAACTGGAATGCAGCTTGCATTACTGATCCTGAAGATCCACCGACAAGCAAACCTTCTTTTTGGATGAGATTTCTAGCATTAGTGAATGACGGTAAATCATCAGTCTTAACCCAATAATCAACGTAAGTTCTTTCGCAAGTCTTTGGCACAAAATCATAACCAATTCCCTAAACTTTGTTAATAGGATAGCATCCTTCATTAAGCTTCTGGGGCATAGCTAAAATACTGCCAAATGGGTCAGCGCCGACTAAGAGTGCAGTTGGGCATTTTTCTTTAATCTTTCTGGCTATTCCTGTCATCTGTCCTCCTGTTCCAACTCCAACAATGACTGCGTCAATCTTGCCGTCGCACTGGTAGACGATTTCCTCGGCCAGCTGGTCGTAGTGTGCTAAAATATAAGCCAAAAAAAAGAATAAAAAGGTGTCTTTACTAAAGCTTAAGTACAGCACAAGCCGTACTCATCCGCTAAAGTGAAAGATTAATTTCCGAACGAATACTAAGAAGAGTTTTATTATTAAAAATCGTCCACTCTCTGTTCGGGAAAAAGTTTAAAAGCTCTTACCTATGGGATTAGAGGGGTTGCGATACTGGTCAAGCAGAATTGCTTCTCCTTTTTAATGGATAGCTCTGGAAATACCAATGTGAGAGTCAGGTGAGTCAAAAGATGCTTAATTAGGAGTTCTAATGATTTTAGCTCCGAGTCCACGCAAAACATTAGCTTTTTAAGCTGACATCTTTTCGGGCATGCAGATAATGCACTCGTACCCTTTAACTGCCGATGCGAGAGCCAAACCTATGCCAGTGTTACCAGAAGTAGCTTAAACAATTTTGCTGCCAGGCTTGAGGAGACCGGTTTTTTCTGCATCAAGCACCATTCTCTTTCCGATTCGATCCTAAGTTTATGCCTAAATTAACTTTGACTGAGCCTCCCATGTTCATGAACTAGCACTTGGCGAGTAACTCGCATTCGATGCCTTCATTAACTCCTACTTTGTTAATTTTAATCATGGGGGTGTTTCCGATCGCATCCAGCACATCATCGAATATTTTCTTGGGCATTGGCCTGAAAGGCTCGTGAACATGCGGGGATTTCTCCAAAGAGTCTCCCAACTTATAGGTGCACTTAATCGTATCAACTGTTGGATCCATATGAGTAAATTATATGACTAGAAATAGTCGACGGCAATAAGCTCTCAAAAAGTATATTTAAATTATTTCAAATAATAAGCAAATCAGGGCAGACGATGGTGCTGATTCACTTTAAAAAGTCATAGAAAAATAATTTTATACTAGATTTCCCAGCAGACGCTCAGGTTTCTGAAATACTAACAAAAATAATCGAATGTACTCTTCTTGCTGATCTAGACAACAACATTCGAGTGTACTTAGATCGACTGATCTGGAGTGTGGAGTAGTTGGCTAATAAAGGCGTCTTGAAGCCGTCTGAGCTCCAAGCAGTAAGTCACGAAGACTATGAAAAGAGTCCAGAAGAGTTCGCCTCACTATCGGCTGAGAAGTTACAATACGCAACTAAACCTAAAGTATAGGCTCCATTCCGATACGTTCCAGATAAAAATAATCAACGATTCGGAGTAATTCTGCCAAGTGAAGAGCAACAAAAATTGCTTAATGCAGTAAAATTAGGAAAGTCAGTGATATCTTCACAGGCAAGGAATATATCCAAATAATAGTACCTAAATGTGATTTAAAACATAAGATTGGCTGTTATGCTAACCTATCCTGCCTACATGGGTCTGCCCGAGTGGTAGCCTACCTATCTGCTTCTGGAGGAAAAGCTGCCTTTGGAAGTGCTCTAATCTGATAACTTCTAGGTTACTTTGCAATAATTCAGCTGTATGATCAAAAGTCCATTCTATGGTGGGCAGGCAAGTAGCTCGATAAAACTAAAAGAATCTCTGAGTATGCCGGAAAGAATGAGAAAACAAAAATAATAGTAAAGGCTCAGAAAGCAGGAGGTGAGCAACCGCTTAGATAGCCTCCTGTAGACCCTAAAACATACGAACAAATGGTCAAATATTACTACAAAAAGGTAGATGAGTCTAAATAGTTCGAAAGTAGAAACATCTAATCTCACTATGAAAAGGTGGAGTCAAAATCACTCAAATAGAGGGTACATATGGGAGATGACGTCAAATATAAACCTTTCTGAGCCAGTTATTCCTTAACAGTTTATGTAATAGTGCTTGACTTAAAATTATTATATTTCATTAACCAAAAGAAAACAACTGATACTCTGTTAATTTTCTACAAGAAGCTATTCGCTCGTTGTTTGCAGGTTCTTGAGTAACGGTATAACTCAGTTGTCCAAACAAGTAAGTGCAATGTGTGGTATAAATCATTATTTATTTTGTAAGCATATTAATTAATTTTATGATCAAGCACATTGATCGCATTCCTCTTTCTAGCATAGAGCTGACAGATTAGCCGCTGTCTCCGCTCAAGCCTCACATCAAGATACTGAGAAGAAAGTTGCCCTAGGATTTTTTCATCGATCGCCATGGAGTTCACTCATCGACAGCAGTGGTTCGCAATTATCAAAGACAGCCGCCAACGACGAGCAGTTTCCCCAGGAACATGCTAAAAGAAGACGAGATCATAAGAGATGCGTTAACAGCCCGAGACTGCTCCAAAAACAAAGACTAAGATCTCATTTTGGGAGTCCTAAAAAGCGCCCGCGAGATGAAGCGAGTTTTCAGGAAGCATAGCGTGGAGCTGAAGAAAGAGCAGCTACCTCGACGCAAAATTCACGAATTTGATCTGTAGTTGCCTCCACTTCTGCTGAAGAAAGGCATCACTACAGCTCTTTGATTAATAATTTATTTTTGTTCACTCAACCAGCTTTGATAACTCGTCGTTCATTACATTCAGTAGTCTGCAATATTGAATGATATTGACAATCATGTTTTTCGGAAGTAAGTGAAATCTTAAGGATTTTTCAGACCTTACAAAAACCTGTATATGTACCGCAGGTGAGAGTTTCTTGTTTGACTTTTTTTTATCCTGCTTGACAGCACGTAAGGAATTGCGTTTTAAGTATAAAATTTCCAACACAGTTTTTTATAGAGACGAGAAAATAATTTGCGCTCACCTCGACCCCATGCTAGCTTGAAGTTTTCAAAATTCTCCAGCTTAAGAGTGCGTACCCATTGGTCAAAGTAATAGGGATCAACGATATTTTAATGTATGTACTATCTGGCCTTCGAGTGGTAGAGAATGTAATGATTTTGGGCGTTCCCGAAGTTCCTCAAAACGTTTTTGGTGTTTTCACCGGCTGTATTTTCAAGCTTCTCGAAGATGAATTCTCCTAAGTTGAGCGTGTTAATCAGGTGGTCCTCCGCGCTGGCCTCAATTTTAAAGTGGGACTCTTCAGGCTATTTCTAGTGTTATGATTGCTCTTACGACTGGAAGGCATCCTCTGAGTGAGACAGCATGTTCTTAGGAATCGGTAGTCCATTTTAAATGGAGTACCGCGCCATCAAAGCCAGAGAATTGTTGTGCTCTAAATTCAAGGACTTATCATAGGCAACGCTTCTCAAGTTCAAAGGAGCCTCATTGAAATGGTCTTTTTCGAAAATTTAGAACACGTCAAGACCTGGTTATTATTGTTTCGGAGTAGTCCTCTCGCTCATTTTCAACTATATTATATATTAAGGGCTCATTTATTGCCGTCTAGGAACAAACATTATCGCAATAACGTGTTTAGAAACAGTCCTAAAAGTTGAAGATAACAACCTTTGATCCGATTTGTATAATATAATATTTAAAATCTTAGAATATAATTCTAAACTGGATGGCAACTCTGACAAAAGAAACCTATGACTACATGTTCAAAGTAATCGTGATTGGAGACAGTGGTGTGGGTAAGACCAACCTTATCTTGCGATTTAGTGATAAAAACTTCAATAACAATTACGTGGCCACTATTGGAGTTGACTTCAAGATAAAAACAATTACTATCGGTGACAAACGTGTGCGACTGCAGCTTTGGGACACAGCAGGGCAGGAGCGCTTCAGGACAATCACCGAAACGTACTACAAGGGAGCAGCTGGTATTGTCCTTACGTATAGCATTAATGACAGGAAAAGTTTCGAGAACATCAGTAACTATTTAGTAATTCAGCCAAATGGATGAAACAAATTAAAGAGAAGACTCCACCTCACGTGCAGAAGTTAATACTCGCCAACAAGTGTGATCTAGAAATGTAAAGAAAAGTTCAGTATGAAGAAGGCGAGAATTTAGCGAAGGAGCTTTCTGATTAAAACTGTAAAGTGGAGTTTATGGAAGTTAGTGCTAAATCAGGCAAAAATGTTATTGAAGCATTTTCTAAAATAAGCGAACAAATAAAAGAATATGTCGAGGCGAATCAACCTACCATAACCCCAAAGAACTCAGTTATTCGCATCGATAAAGAACATACTCAATCTAACAACTGCAAATGCTGAGAGTTTCTCTGACTCTCGTATTAATTTCTTTTAATTTTGTTGTTTAATTATTATTACCCAATTATTGTTTCTGGGAATGAACACATTGTCGTTAGATTAATTTAAAATAATAATAATTAAATGCATTTGAGGGTATAACTATCCAAAAAGCCGCTCCACAAATTTGTGAATGACCAAAAATAATAGAGAAGTATAAAAATGCCAAAAAATAGAGCGTGTTCGCCACGAGGAGATTTACAGAGACAAAAAACAGCATAAAGAAGCAAAATAGTAAAAGTATCATAGCTGATTAACAAAAATATCTGTTTAAGAAAAGAAATTAACTTAAAAGATATCACAAATCTTAATAATGATCAGCCTAAAACTTCAAGGAAAAAGAAATTGGATATTTCACTAAGTAAATAGAAAGCAGAAAGAGAGAGATCAATTAGCGATAGACCAACTGAGCAATCCAGTAAGGTGAGTTTTAGCAACGTCAAATCAATAAGAAAAATTAAGTGCTTTGAAGTCAACCAGGAAGTATAGGAAAGCATGAAAGAAATCAAAAGTGCACGAAGGATCAAAGATATTTAAAACAATTAAACACACAAAGAGCATATCAGCAATAAAACCAAAATAACTTTAGGCTGTAATACTAACTATCTTCACGATAAATCACGGCGAAAGATAAAAATATTGAAGCACAACAAATGATATACTTTCTTGCTGTTAACATAAATACATATCCAATTATCATTACTTAAAGGGACTGCCCTCTATCTTACCTAAGTTGAGTTTCGGTCTAATACCCATTGAGATAAGCTACTGAAAGAGTAGCTTGCATGCATAAGGCATACTGACTTGATATACTCCCTTCCCTTTACAGTTTTTACATATTTTAGTATGCTTAAAAAATCCACACCCCTCACAAACTAAGACTGTAGTTTAATCGCTGGAATGAAGCAGTCTTTATAGTAAAATATCGCTTCCACCGTATCCAAGCAGACAATCCCTCTCCATTTCGCCCAGTCGAAGGCCTCCTTATTTGCTTCTTCCTTAAGTGGGCTGTCTTGTTAAAATTGTGACCTTTCCTATTGATCTTGCATGAATCTTATCTGCCACCATGTGCTTGAGTCTTTGATAAAATATTGGACCGCTGAATACATAGCAGTTCAAATATTTGCCAGTTATTCCAGAGAGTAGCGCGTCCTTACCTGAATATGAGAACCCATTTTTAACTAAGATTTCACCTATTTATTTTGCGTCTTCTCCTCCAAAGGAAGTTCCATACTTTAAGCTACCTTGAAGTGCTCCAGCCTTACCTGCAATAAGTTAAAGTAGTTTTCCAACTGTCATGCGAGAAGGATACCCGTGAGGATTCATAATTAAATCTGGTCTCCATCCTGTTTATGAAAAAGGCATGTCTTCTTCGTTTACTATTAGTCCACACACTCCCTTCTGTCCGTGCCGACTTGAAAATTTATCACCAAGTTCGGGTCTTCGCATTTCCCTAAAGACAGTCTTCACTAACAAGTCATGTTCATCACTGGATGTCACGATGACTCGATCTACGTTTAAAGGAACATGAGCCTTAAGGACAGTCGGGCGGTCAACAAATTAAATATCATCAAGGCTAAAGTTCAAAGTTTTAAACTTGTCTTTTATTTATGCGGTGATGACTGGAGTTTTCTTATTAATAAATATTTATCCACTGTTGACGAAATGCCCAACTTTGGGTAAACCATCATGATCAATGCTTCTAAATTTCTTTTTGATAAAATGTAAATTTTTCTTTTAAATTTGACTAAATTAAGTGGCTTTGGATACAACTACATCTTTTAAATAATTTTATTCCTTTGATTTTTCGAATTCAGTTTAATATCGTCTGAAGTAGAAGCTGCGACCGAATCCTCGATCGAGTGCTCCTTTGTTAAGCATGACAGCATCCTCAATATCATAGCCAGAGTAGCTCATGACTGCGACACTAGCGTTATGACCCGCAGGCAGCTTATCATAGTTGGTGAGCTCAATGTGGGCAGTTTTTACTATTGGCTGCTGAGGGTACGTCAACATGTATTGTATTGTGTCCACTCTCTGTAACTAATTCTCGCCAGTCACTCCCTGAGCCTGCTTACCCATGGAACACTGGAACAAATTTCGTGGCGACTGGTTATGATGAGGGAAAGGAATAATTCCTGCGACCACTCCCAATATTGTGAAGGGATCAATTTATACATGAGTATGCTGAACTGTAACCAGCTTTGGCCTTAAAGCTATGAGTGAGTTATCCTCTTAATTGACGTCTAAGTATTAAATAACACCCTTGCTGATTAAGTCGTCAAAGGATAGTTTGTTGTTTTTAAGTCCTTCAACCATCTCATCGGTAAGAAGAATTTTGCCTTTTTATGCAATAAGCAAAGGTCTAACCAATCTACCCGAATCTGTGTTAATCATAATTTCTCCGAATTCCTACTTTGACACTTTGATTAAAGACACATTAACGAATTTTTAAATTAACCCTTTCCTGCGCATGAGCCTAATTCTACGTACCAGGCTTGTATCAACTGTGTAACCAATTAATGAACCGTCTACAGTAACTCTGTAACCTTTGCCCTGTAGTATATTACCTTAAATAATGCCAAGGTTCGTGAATTTGAATTTTCTTGATGAAGTTGTAACACAAGTCGTTAACGCTAAGTTCTTATCTAACCCGCAACCTTCACCGTCGGGCGTGTCGCATGGGCAAATCATTCCCCAGTGTGACCCTAGCAAAGCACGAGGACCAGCTATTTTTCGTGTTTTCGCAAACTGTGAATTAATTCTGCCGATCATTCCAATAGCAGAAATGTAACTGATGCGACTAAGAAGTTGACTGACTCCTTTCCGGTCAATGTGGAACCGCTTAATGGACCAATTGCCAGAGACAATGGCTTTTTGAAATCCGAATGTAATAAAGTCTGTATTCTTGCCTGTCATAAAGTGAGTAATATCTAATCCGATGTGGTTCTTTTTATATAATTATTTATTTAGAAGGGTCTGTAGTTGACTATTGTATGATTTGAATAAATCCTCAAAAAGTAACTCAATTAAAGTACCAGAAGACTTCATTCTCTTGTTTCCATAGTAGTCACGATTGTCAAGCTTAGTAGGGTCATTTATTGCATCAATTAGCTTTTTCATCATTAAAGCCAAGTAATGCGCTTTAGGTAACATATTATCTGCAGTCACTTTGATGTGAGCTAATATAATGTTGCACAATTTATCACGAACTTCCTGCTTTAAGTTCCTTTCTTTTCGTGACTCAAATTTTTTAGTCCAAAGCTTTGTTGATAGAAACTCAACAGCCTGCTAACTTGTAAAAATGTTGCGTTTATAACAGTCTTCCAAACTTAGGACCAAAAACTACTCCATTTAAGATGTGCATGATACGCTTTGGAAAACTTACTGATCTGATTACATGCCAAATGCTTTGAAAAAAACAAAGACTGGAATTAGTTCTGTAAAAGATCCGAGCTTTATGTATATTTTTCCATTTTTAAAGAGCATTTAAAGCATGGTCTTGGTGTCAATAGTGTAAGAAATTACACCAGCTACAACAGTGTCTAGCTTTTGGTTTTTCTCAACAAGAATGCGATTTTATATCATCTGCTCCTGTATCATGATAACTTTCTAAGTTCCATTGACAATAAAGTATCCCTTAGGATCGTAGGGGCATTACTTAAGTTTACACAGTTACTGTCTACTGAGTCCATGCAGATGACAGCGCGAACTGCCAAGCATAATGGGTATTCTGCCGATGCGAATATTACGTCTCTACTCAACTGCGCCACCGAATGAAAATCGAACATCGACGCTGCATAAATACAGAGTTACCAAATGTTGCCGGAGTATGAAAGGTTCATAATGCGAGCCTAATGAGGGTATAAATTCTTGTCGAGTGTGTATTCGTAAGACCGAGTATGAGATGGCTTCTCGATTCTCACCTGCACATACTCCATCCAAAAGTTAGGGTCAGACTATATTGTGATTCTTCTGTTGAGCTTCGATGTCACAATCTCATTAGCTCTGAACTACACGAACTCATTGAAGGAGTCGATGTGAGGTTTAGCGAATCCTTGCAGCCCAAACAGTGACCTTATTAGTTTGTTCTTAGCCTTAGGGTCTTTGAGCGGGTCATTAGCCATGACGGGATCCAACAGGTCGCCATACAGGTTGTCTGTCATGTTATGCCTGATTTATTATTAATGTAAACTCTCAACTTAATGCCTAATCTTTTATATTATCGACAAAGACATCAGTACTGATATTAGAAGTCAAGAGACTAAATTATGGATAGGATTCTGCTATAATTGCAATATTAGTAATAGTCTTAACTTTTGAATAGTAAATTAAGTAACATTTTGAATATTGATGACCCTGAGAAACGTTGACAGCTTCGAGTCAGGCCCATACACTCCCAGAAGCAATACGCCTTTTGCTTCATCAACAGCAGGAGGTGGACTGACTGCCAACGACGTGAGCAGAATTGTGGGCGTGTCTGTAAAAGAGGGCGAGAAGATCAAAGGTATGTGCTCATTAACCAAGGTGAAAGTCGCATAACATATATGCCATATGAAAAAAAGGTGACTGAGTACGAAGAAAGAAAGGTAGTGGAACGAGTGCCAGTCAAGAGAAAAATTATAGAATACGAGTAACGTACTGTGGTTGAGGAAGTACCTAGGGAAGTAGTGGCCACCGATTATTATGCAGTAGAGAACATTAAACAGTACTATAAGGAAATTATACCCGAAAAGAAAATAGAGATGGTGCCAGTCGAACGTAAAGTGAAGAAAATAGAATATATTCCCGTCGAGAAGTAAGTAATATCTCAAATAGACAAATTGTACATTATCCAGAGGGTCAAGACCTTGAATATGCTAAGGGGCAGTGCAGAATCGTCCTTCAAAAGCAAGGAGTAACAGTCCGACCCGATGCTGTATTTCGACAAATTGACCCTACACTGATCTATAAGTATTCGCAGGATCATCGATCAAACCCAGTGGGCTACGTAGAGGACGGGTATCAGCGTAACCTGTCTAATGCTCCAAGCCCTGCCAGCTTTGTGCCCATTGGTCAAAGCTACCAGTCTTAAGGATACTTTACAGGTGCTCCTTCTTCTACAACCTCCTTTTTAGGCACTCAAAATAATTCAAGTAGCTATTACAATGCCGGTAATTATGTAAGCACTCCTGTGGCTCATGATAACAGCTACAGTTCTCAAGATAAGAGTTATACGACTACAGCGTTATACCCAAATAACTCAGGAAGTAATGAGCCCAACGTGATGACATATAGTGAACAGGCGTATAGAAACACTTATATTGCTCCAACTCTAAACAGAAACAACAGCTCTAGCAATTTAGGCAAGCCACAGCTTAATAGTAACACATACACAAGCAATAATTACTAATCAAATGCCCAAAATTATACTACAAATTATAATAGTCCGAATGCATATAGCACACAGTACGGGTTCAGCAACAACTATACAAGCCCAACTACCTATATCAGTAATCAGACAGGCTATACCACAGGGACATTGACTGGCAACAACTACAATAGCACTGGTAGTAGCAACTACAACACTGCAAGTAATAATTATAACAGTACTACTAACAGCAACTACAACACAAATACAAACACAAACACTGGTAACTATGGCAGTCAAAACAACTACACAACGAGTGCAAGCAACAACCAAGGAGGGTATGGTAGTAGCAACCAAACTGCCTATGGTAATTTCGCTAACAGCCAAACAGGTTATGCAACTAACAGTGACAATTATTATACGAGTAATCAAGGATCATATACTGCAAACAACAATATGAACACAAGTAAAAGTAATGTACCAAGTAACAACTATAGCAGTTATAGTCAGTATGCTTCTAGTAACACGCAGGAGTCTCCCCAGTATTACCAATAGTACTGATACTGATGCGCTAACTCTTTATCTTTACTTATTACAATATAATTATTGAAACAGCTATGTAAGTCAGCATCCAGACATAAAAACGCAAGAAGAACCAGCCTCCTCCTTCCGAACCTGAACAGGACCATGAAGACGATGGCGAAGACTTTGAGAAGTACATCATGCATAATGCAGGGATCGCAAAATCAAAAAATTAACGCAAGTCAATCGGGAACTAATTGAGAAGCTCAAACAGCAAAATGAAGATCTCACTAAAAAGATAAACAAGCAAAAGATAAGACCTGGTCGCTCACTATCAGTCAAGAACTCACCAAAATCAACCAAAGAGACAGAGAGTACTAAGAAATAGCTGATGAATGCATACAAGCAAATTGATATGTACAAGTCAGTGCTCAGTAATCTGAAAGCCAAAGAGATTTCTATTGACTCTGTTGACAAGTAGATATTGCCTTATTCAGAATCAACCAGCTCTAAAACAAAATCAAATACGAATAAGGAATAATTGATCAATTGCAGAAGTAGACAAAATACTTAGCTACAATCAAGTAGCAGCAAGAAAAATAACTTAAAATATTCGAAAACGAAGAAGTTAAAAATTCAGTAGCCGAACTTGAAAAGGAGGTCAATACGCTTAAATAAAAGATTAAAGTTCTCAAGAAAAATGCACAAAAAAGAGACGAAATTGAAAAAAAGCAGCATGCATATCAAATTTAACTTGAAAGAGCTCTCCGCAAATTGAACGATTAATATTATCCTGGTAAGGTATAGTAAAAAAAGGCCTAATAAATTCAAGGCGAAATATCATAAAAGTAATGGCAAGCAGCAAGAGCACAGCTTGCAGAGTTACGAAAATCTCATCAATAGAACCAAAAGAAAATATAAAATATAATCAGACAGAAAAACAAATAACTCAAATCCGCTTAATAAAACGAGTTAAAAATAAAGTAGAAGAGTCGTAAGCTTCAAACATTAAAGAGCAAGCTGACTGAGTTAACTAAGCTAGTAACAGTACGAGAAAGCACTATGGATCGAAAAGGGCTTAAAGAGGAAGCTCCATTGGGTCATCAAAATACGCAAGGAGACTAGGACGATAAGCTATCACCAAAATAAAGAGCTGAGAAAAAGGCAGAATAATCGAGAGAAGTCAAGAAGTGGATGATCCCGCAAGGCTACTGTTTGGAAAAAGGTAAAATACTTCCCGATTCTATCTTCTTCTCAGATAAAACACTATTGAAGCAATCAAAGAAGAGCAAAATAGTATAAATAAATGTATGGCATAACAACGAAGAAGTTCCATGTTTATTGCAATTCAACTACCAGAACGAAAACGGAGAACACATTGAAGGTATCCAGCTCGTTCCAAATGCTTCATCATCGCTTGAGTTAGTTGTTTTCAAGATGAAAGAAGGTGATTACTTGCATAAAATTAAGGGTCATTTCTTTGAAGGAGAGATGGTAGGAATTCAGTTTATCTCTAAATTTGGAAGAGAGTTTACTGTGCAGAGTGACCTCGCTAAGTCAGAAGGATAACCTTTCTCATTTTAACCGCGTCCCAATGAAATACCTTCTTGCGTTTTTGGGGCATATGTGCGAAAAAATGTAGACGAAGTCAAAGTGTGTCATATGGGCTTTGAGTTTATTACTGATTGGTGAGCAAATAAGTGATCCTAAAATATTTTTTAAGATTCTCTTACCTGTTAGAAATAATTTTGTAAAAGATACCGGATATTAAAATCATTAACTTCAAAATTGAATGTCACTTTCTGTTTTAGCATAATTGGTACTCGCAATATATGATAATTTCCCTTCACTTTATCCATTGGATCTCGTCTAATCCATTTATTTCATTACACTTGCCAAGTTATTCTCAAGGCGCTTCACATCCAGCAGGGCAATAAGTTTCATACTTTCAGCTTTGTCTTTGTACGCTGAGCAAACTTGTTTCAGATTTCTAATTTAGGTCATGGCTGTTTCATATAACAGCTTATACTGGATTTGACTCTAGTACTTTGCCTTGAGAGAAGCTTGTTTGTTCTGCATTGATCGCAGTTTGTTCAACAAATATGCATTTTGCTCTTTCAAATTACTATTTTCATTCGCAGTAATCTCTGCTATTGCCTGATGACCTGACATTTATCTTTTCATTTTGTTCATGGCGAGTTGAGTCTCCACTACATCATTTTTCCTTTGTGGTCTATTGTTGTGACAACCTTACTTCGAAAAGGAGATATCGAAAACTGGTTAGCTTCGGTATTTCGTTAAACTCGTCACTCGCACACTTTTTCTGTGTTTTTCCATTGAAATTTTATTTATTTTTCCCATGCGTTAATCCAAACATGCCAGCTGCTCAAAGTTGATCCTCTGGCTTGGGCTTCTAAACTTAAGAGGGGGGACAATTCTAGTTTACATAGACTGCATAGAAAATGTTATAAATTCAAATGTATTATTCAAATAGAGTATACTTAAATTTGATAAAACGACAGCGAAGCAAAGAAGTGCAGTAACATAATATCAAATATTATGAAGACAATTTTTTAAAGTAAAATTGTAGGTATCTTGATGGAAAATTCTCACTCCATAATAACTTTGGCTTCATTGAACTATATGACTTTATGATGTTCAAACTCTTTTGCAAAAATTTATAGATTTTAAATATCCCAAATGTTTCCCCGCTGACCAATTGGACATAATGTCAATTCCAGTAGTCGATGCATCTGAGGCGAAATATTTAAATTCTTCGTAGGAATTTCGGAAATCTAAATATCTTAAAAAGATACTTTGAGAATAGTTGACCATTTTTCATTTTCAGCCATCCCTTCAAAAGGGTTTTTGCCGACCAAAAGCTCGAAAGCTACGATACCAATTGCCCAAATATCTCGTGAGAACTATGATTTTCTGCCCTGCACATACTCCGGGTCTAAATATTCGAGAGTGCCGACGATATCCTTGCTGGTTTGGTTTTCCTTATTTGGATGGCTTAGCTGGTGATCAAGATGACCTTCACTGAGTGGATTACTGATATGGGCGAATCCGAAGTCGCAAAGTTTTACCACTCCCTGTATTAAGTAGATTATTACTTCTAAATACAAAATATTCTCTAGCTTGATATCAGCATGCACAATTTTCCTCTGATGCAAGTAGCTGACGGCAGACACGAGCTGTTTTAGTATTGAAATTGTTATGTCTTAATGCCCAACTGTACAAATTTTGTTATTTTTTCGTAGGCTAAAAAGTGAGTCGCCTGCATAGTCCATTATAAGTTGCACGTATCCTTACTCTGCGTAAATATGGTAAAGATTCACAATATTGGGATGAGCTAAAGCCAGATGCATTTTGATTTCGGTGAATAATTCCGGTGCGATTGATTTTTTACTTATTGACTTCTGGGCGAAAATAGTGCCTGAGTTCTACTCAGAAACCAAGTATACGAAAGAGAATGCTCCAACTCCAATTGACTTTACGCGATAGAAAAATATTTATTTTGGCTTTGGTTTGAATACTTACTATCTTTTAGTAGCCCTTTAGAGCACATCTTTATACTTGTCTGAGTAACGTGGCACACCCTTCTGGCAGCTTGACGGACGGTTCATACCTAAGCTCATATTTTACTTCATTACTTTGCTATGTTTATTACTGACAAACTATTTAATTTATAACACTGCCGAGTAACGTGAGCTTTCTGATTCAATGCAACACTAAAATATCTAAATATGCCAGATTGTATAGAAATTTGTTTATAAAACCTTTTGAAGCATCTCTGATTTATTTGTAATTTAGAAACAATAATTTTTAAAGATCACCGCGGAATTTGATGCTAACTCCATCGTAGACTTAACCAACTCTTATCAGGACATTGAAGGGACATAAATAATCAGTAATCGCCTTGGATCTATACCCATCCTGCAAGTACATTGCCTCGGCAGGCATGGACAATATCATATTTCTATGGAACCTGGCCAAAAAGGGTTCGCCCACTAAACTAATCGGTCACAAAGTACCACATATGTTAATCGCAGAGTCAAATCCATGATTTAAAATTTTCACCCGCCGGCAGCATCATCGTGTCTGCTTCTAATGATGAGTCTCTCAAGTTCTGGGATATTGACTATGAGTACTCTGGGAAATAAACTACTCTTATTAAAGCACACAATGCACGTATTCGCGGACTGAGTTTTTCCTGCGATGGCTTACTTCTTGCTTCGTGTGGAGATGATAAATTGATTAAAGTCTGGTCAACAGTTGACAGGAGACTACAATACAGTCTTAAAAAACATACTAACTGGGTGAGGCATTGCTAGTTTTCGCCGACTGCGACTAACTTGGCTTCTTGTGATGATAAATCAGTCATAATTTCGGATGTGAACTCGAAAAAATAAATTCAGTCCTACAGTGAACACTCAGGAGTAATTCACAAAGTTAAGTTTCATAGTTTGGGTAACTGTATGGCTACTTGCTCACATGATACCAAAATCAAGCTATATGATCTGCGATCTCAAAGTGTTATCCAAGTATATGATGGACACAAAGGACCTGTAAAATCAATTGATTTCCACCCTCATTCACCCTATTTAATTAGTTCATCAGATGACGGTACAACCAAGATTTGGAATTCTAAGAAAGGCCAACTCGAGTACACTATCGATTGCCATTCGAATAACACTAAATTTAGTAGACATGGTGACTACTTTATTACGGGCGGAAGCTAGAAAATCATTCATATCTGGAAAACTGGCTTCTATGATAGCCTCAACTAGAAAATAATTGGAGGGGTCGAACAAACTGATACTTCTGCCAACAAGAGAGTCACCCTTAACCCTGAGTGTACTAGATCAGGCAAATTAGTTAGTCAGCCAACGGAAGAGTCAGTTAACGATCTCAAACAGAAGACTAGCAAGAAAACCGGAATGAGTATGAAGAATCTCGATAACATGAGCACTAACTTAGTTTTTCGGTCAGATGCAGCCATAAATATCACTAATCTGCAGAGAGTCTAAGAGGAACCAGAGATCTTCTATAATCACTAGGAAGAGTTTTTCGAGTGCGACAAGAAATCAGTTGCAGCATAGTCAAGATCGCTGCAGTCAAGTTTCGACATAAAGTAGCGAAATGATGGATTACCTCCAAAGCTTGTTTCAAAGCTGGCTCGCATTTCACATCAACTAGACTTCATCACAAAGACCACGCAGATCCTAGAAGCTAGAATTGTGAATAATGGAGATCAACTGCGTAGACTAATCGAGCTCAATAACTCAGTCAAAACATACGAATACTAGTGAGGAATTTAATGACTCCAAGCTGATCTAGGAAGCTGGTCCTGTTTAACAGAGGACTGTGATGATTTGCGAATCTAGTATTAAAAGATATTAGATGGGAATATAATATTCGAATATAAGATTAAAATTCGATTTATTTTTTCAACTTGATAACATTTATGAACCAGAATTATTAACTGTGTAGTCCATGGTGCGTGTGGTTGGGCTATCTCGTTCCTGAGGATCAGAGCACCAAAACGGACTATACTGACAGGCTAAAAAACATTCATGTCATTAAGACGTACAACGACCTCATCTACTTCTGGCAATAATCAAGACTCAAGAATGTCAGCTAATTCTTCGTCACCGAGAATGATGCGAACTCCAACAACTTTGTCTCGTAACCCTTTCTTTATCTAGGTTCGAAATCGACGGAAAAGAAAGAAATATTAGCGCCATCAATTACTTCCGGGAAGGCATACTCCCTACTTGGGAGGATAAGAGAAACGAAAACGGTGGTCGTCTTATTTTCCAAATCGATAAGTAAGTCGACCAATACCAAGAAATTTACGAGTGGCTCATACTTTACTTCCTAGGCGAGTCTGAGCCCTCTTCTGACGAAATCAATGGGATCCGATTCATATCCCACAAGGCTACTGCAACTTTCAGGTTTCACTACCGAGTCGAGGTGTGGACTAAGTTCAATAGCGAGGAGAGCGAAAAAGCTGAGAAATTCAGAGATACGTTCGTTAAAGATTTCTTTGTTACTTTTAAAGATGCCTATGCCAAGCTTAAAAAGAATTTTAAGCCTTCCTTCAAAAATAATAAGGAAAACAAAGACGATAAGTAGAAGAATAAAGATGAGCAAGAGGCCAAGCCTAAATAATGACTTAATGACTATTGATATATTGTAAATATTTTTTAATGAAATTATACTATCCTAACTCTTATCATCTAGTTATTCAATGTCTAGCATTTTTAGTTAGTATTTCAAAGTATAAACTGCTATCTCAGAATCAAAAGTTCTTGTGCAGTAAAAGTAAAACGACTAGATTAATTTAACTAGAAAATGATGAAATCTATGATAACATCGATAAGTAAGAGCAAATGTATATCAAATATGAGATTGGGTAAATATTTACTTATTTATCGCTTAGACTAGTATTAAATATCATACATGAAATAAATGCAAAAATTAAACCTTTCTATATAAACTAGGCAGCAAATGTTAATTAAAAATACACAATGCTAGAGTTTATTGAAGTTGGAATATTTGCAGCTCCGTAGAATATTGAGTGCAGAATAATTATAGAAAATAATGGGGTGTGCTATTTTTCCTGACGAAAAACATCAACCAACTGGCGTGCAAGGCCAACGTGGCAGCAAGAAAACAGAGAAGATTGACTGTCGTAAAAGATCAACCCAAGCCCTGGATATTGTTGTCTAAAATGTGACAGTACAGGAAGAAACAATTGATCGTCAAAATATTGAATTTGCTTGCGAAGTATTGAAGCAGCATTCCTTATTCTGTACTTTAGACAGCGCTGAGTTGGAGAATGTAGCCAGTATGATGCAGATCGCAACAGCCAAAAACAATTAATATATCTTTACAGAAGGTGATACCGGAGCGTGCTTTTTTATAATCAAGTAAGGCTCTGTTGCAGTATAAATCCAGCAGAAAACCAAAAGAACATTAGGGAAGGCTGATTGTTTTGGATAATTGGCCTTGCTTTATTGCACAAAAAGAACTGCTTCTGTCAAGTGTGCATCTGATAACTTAAAGTTACTTTTGCTGAAGTCTAAAATGTTCAAGCAAGTTATGAAAGGAATACGCGATAAAAACAACGCTAAGACAAAAACGCTCTTATAAAATGTTCAAATATTTTCACTTTTGACTACAAAGCAAAAATACACAATGCTCAACTGTTTGGTTAGATAACATTTCAAGAAAGGTAGTGTGCTCTTCCTCAAAGACGATATTCCCACCTGCTTTTACATCATTTAGTCGGGCAAAGTTAGCCTTTAATTTGATGACCCAACTAAAAAAGATATAGTTTTGGGAGAGTTATAATCTTTTGGAGAGAGCACATTCAAGAAAAATGGTAGAAGAGAAGGCAAAGCTACAGTAGTATAAGATTTAGTTTGTTTAACAATAAACTAAGATAGAATGAAAGAGTGTCTTGGTGGAACACTTTCTAGCATTGTGTATCATAACATTAAGAAATGGGCACTCAAATCTTCACCATTATTTCACCAACTTGAGAATAAAGACTTAGATCATGTCGCAATGCAGTTCGTAACTAAACACGCTAAAGCTGGTGGAATTATTGCTGACTCCGAAAAGCCTATCAATGATTTAGTAATTTGTATTGAAGGAAAGATCAACTCAAAACCTGTTGGGACACTATTCAATGACGAATACATTAACATAAAAGACGCAAAAATGGAGACCGATTTAGTCAAAAATGATAATGGCGTATATGCTAGTTTAAGCTTTTAAAAACTGAAATAAATTCTTCAGGCACTTAATAATAAAAACAGCCCAATCGCAGTGAGAAAGCGAGAGTCACTGAGATTAAAATAGAATGAAAATGCACTACAATTGGATAATCTTGAATATCTGACTAAGCTTGGAGAAGGGCAGTTTGGTCTTGTTCATTTAGTCAAGGATAAAAAATCTGGTAATTTGTTTGCTTTAAAGTGTTTAAACAAGCAAAAGATCAAGCAATAAGCAATAGAAGAAAGTGCAGTGTCTGAGAGATAGATACTCAGCACAATATGTCATCCTTTAATTGTAGGGTACTACAAAGCATACCAGGATCGAACAAACATCTACTTCCTTCTTGAATACATTTATGGAATCGAGATGTTTGATGCAATCCGTGAGATCAACATCCTCAACAAATCTATCACAAGATTCTATTTTGGATCCCTGGTACTGGCAGTGGAGTACCTTCATTCTAAGAACATCATATACCGTGACTTGAAGCCTGAAAATTCAATTGTCAACTACCAAGGAAAAGTTTACCTTATAGACATGGGCACTGCTAAAATACTCAAAAGTGATAATGGGTATAGAACTGACACTATCATCGGTACGCCGCACTACATGGCACCTTAAGTCATGCAAGGAAAGGGATACACTTTCTAAGCTGACTATTGGTCATTTGGATCTCTACTATATGAGCTGATCTTTGGTAATCTGCCATTTATTGATGATAAGCTTCCGGATGATGAGGAGATACAGCCGTACAAAATTTACTCATACATAATGCAGAACCAGTTGGTATTCCCTTCCAGCTTTAAGGATGACACAGCCAAATCCTTGATGAAGAAGCTCTTGTGCAAGAATCCCCAGTCTCGATTGATCGGTGGGTTTGCTGAGATCAAGAACTCTCCCTACTTCTAGGGATTCAACTGGGAAGAACTATACAATGGAAGGATGGTCCCGCCCTATGTGCCCAGAAAGTTTAGGAGCGGCTCGATGTCCAAGTATACGTAAATGCAAGGATATCCTCTACGATAATTTCTTTATGACAAAAGGAAGGGTGAAAGGTTTGGGACGCAGCAGTTCGAACCTTGGATCAATAATGTCGTAATTTGATAATTATTTTATCTTTTAAGTATTATTGTTAATAATGTTAAAGTTTGTATAAACAGTGTTAAAAATCAATCACGGTTGTTAATACCATTACTTTTATGCTTTTTCTTTTCCCAATACTAAATAGCGTACTATCGAAATTTACCTTCCTCCATAAACTTTTGCTCTTCCTTGGTATCGGCTACTTTGTCCTTGACTGCAACATCCTCAGAAACAATGTTTGGAATTGGCTTTGAGTATACAGTAGCACTGTCCTTCATCGAACTTACTGTTTTGGGTTTCGCTTCCTGTCTTAGCATGAGCAAATTGTTAATGAACCTCTCCAAATCTGATAAGTATCCTTAAATTGTTCGATCTGTGATGTTTATGCCTAACTGATATTCTGCCACTTTGGAAGGATCATCATTGAGCTGTGAGTTAGCCAGCTCGATCAAAGTAGATGATAAGCTAGGTTTTACTGCTTCTATCAATTTTTTAAGTTATTGATTTGCTTCTTCTTTCTTTTGAACATAATGTTAGAGCTATTTCTTTTTTCTCTCCTACTCTGGCATCGACTCCAAACTTCTCTTCCGCTCAATGTCAGACTGGTCTTGCTTTTAAATTCTTTGCTCTAGTTAAGCATTAGCCTTCTCTAAACTGTCAATGTTTCGAGATAATGAGTCCATGTAGTTGTATAGAGAGTAGTTTTGCTATTAAGATTTAATAAATGTGTTGGTTATCTCAGTCAAGTCATTAATTCCACTATTTTTCTTTATCTAATTGAAACCCTCTTCAATTTGTTTCATATGTTTTTTGTACTGCTCGATAAGCTTAATTTTACTTTTGTTAGCTTTAATTAACTTTTGTAGTCTAAATTTTAACAAAGGCTGAGTATCAATTGGCTCTGGCTTTTGATCCTTTTCAAATTTATACATTTCTCTCTATCTTTTCTATTTCATATAATCTTTTTCTAGCTTATCAAATCTCTACACACAATCGTTTCGCTATTTTTAATTCCTTTATTTTATTTGCACGATGTTGCTCTTTAGGGACTCAGCAGTATTCTTCTTTGATTGGATTTCAATCATTTTCTTTTCAATTTATTTTTCATGTTCGACGATCTGCTCCTAAAGCGATTTCTTAGATTAAATATAATTTCTCTTTTCCCTCCTGAGCATATCAATTTCTTATTTCAGTTTAACGTTGTTTGATAAAGTCTCGTCATATGTGGATACAGCTTTTTAGAGATTGGCCTATAAATTTTTTATTTTTGCCTGAATGACTACATTGTGTGCTTTACTGCTCTATTTTTTTAATTAATCTAGCTTCGCTTTTTCTTTTTGATACTCTTCGGTAACACTTTTGTGCGTGTCTTGGATGCCAAAATATTTCTTTTTCTCTTGCTCTAGCTTTCGCGTGTAGGTATCAACTTCCCTTTGAAGGGTCTCCAGTTGAGTTTCACCTAGGCCAGGCGCTATGCTTTTGCTGACTGAAGTGTTGGGTTTGAACCCCGTGTACATTGTTTAGCTGCGATCGAAGTTATAAAATTATTATTTACACATCGAAAAATCATAATCAATTGTATTAACTCTAATTAAATAACAAATATAAAACATGAACAAATATATAAGTAAATGAATATAATGCAAAATAAATAGGTATTCAAATAATAGCAAGTTAAGTGAGACGATGTAACAATCTACAGCTAAGGTATCTAAATCAGGCTAGAGCTTCAGATTTGCTTTCATAGTCGTGGCATTACTCGGATTCATTTGCTGTCTTTATCGTGCTGATTATAATGTGGCAGTCGGAATATTCGGACTCATGCTCTGGAGCTAATCGCACTTTCCTCAAAAACATAGAATTCTATGGGTGCTATTCTTCAGTATTTTAGGCGATCTGGCCTGGGTGCTGGGCGTTAGTGTTCTTGTCTGGCAGAAGGAGCCCATCCATAACGAAAACTTGCGGGTACTAACTCAAATAACATCAATAGTAAACATGGTATATAAGCTGATACTAATAATATTCGCGATGTGCACATACGAGCAGTGCTCTGATCTGCTCAAGTTCTCATCTTTTAAAACAAAAGTACTTTATTTGTGATCCATTTATATTCTTAATACTATAAAACATCATTAACTCTTTGTTGTTTTATTCTCATGATGTAGTAGCTCGTCATCATTATCATCTGGTCCGTATATGTACTCATCAGCGTAAGTATGCTCCTCAATATTTTTAGCAGCCTGCTACGAAACTGGGTAAGTGCGTTCCCAAATGTTGCAGTTTTAACTTTTACTATACAGAGGAACTAACCAAGATATTATATTGGGGCTGCCCATAAATTATTGCAGCTTTTTATATATTGGTTTTCGAGGCCCTTTTACTCTTTTATATGTCTCAACCAAAGTTTGATTGTTCTCAATAGAGTCCACACAGCCTATGATCATGCGACCTGCCTCCCATAAAATAAAAGCAGCGAAGACAAATATTATTACGCTACGAGCTGACAACCAAGATTAGGAGTTAAAAGTAGTTTCATATAGACAATATAGGCCAATAATCAGCAAATTGACTAGGATATGCATATAGACTTTGAAGTTGAATTGACCCACGCAGCACCCAAGCCAGTCACAGTGATGGTCCATCCTGAATATGCACATATTACACCGCCGGCAGTGATAGTAGCGTGGCGGTTTAGGTTTAAAGCATAATTTACATTATATTATTGTTTCTTGCTTAGAAATTTCACGATTTTTATTAGTTACTCTATTATTCAGCCATTTAAACTGAGAATTTGACTGCTTAACCGTGCTGTTATACACTATCAACAACACTGTGTAGCATCCATGCATGAATGCAACCATACAGTTATTGCTGTACAGATCAATGGTGTATATACAAAGACATGCAATGGTTATTACGAAGAGAAGGGAAAGCATCAACTGCCACGCTTGAATTTTATTTATTATATCTCACAATTTTTAGTACTGCTCGATATAAACTCAGTCTTTGATTGCTATTGATTTAATTATAACTGTCTTGCATAGGATTGGTCGATTTGTATAAATAAAAATAAATGAAAAAGCATATGCATGAGCAGAATAGGCTGTGGGACTATGAAGTGCTCAAGGAGCTGGGTAAAGGCGAGTATGGTCAGGTCTACCAAGTGCGACTTAAAAAAGATAACAAAATCTACGCATTGAAGAAAATTAACACTGCAGGCTCCCATGTTACTGTGCGTCTATTTAGTAAAAGGAGAAAATACAGGCATTCAGATAAATAAAAGCACTCAAGCTAATATCGCACCCAAGCATTATCGAGTATCACGACTCCTTCCTCTCCATGGACAACATCTACATTGTGACATAATTTGCAGAAAAGGGTGATCTCAGTGTGGTAATTATTTATACACGCAGGAAATCAGCAACAGAATTAAGCAGGAAAAAAAGTACACTGAAGAGGAACTGTGGGACATATTTGAAAGTCTTGTATAAGCAATTAAATGCTTGCATGAAAAACATATTATTCACAGAGACTTGAAGATATAAAATATTTTTCAAACAGCCAAAGGTAAGTTCAAAGTGGGCGATTTGGGAATGTCGAAGATAGTTTACGATAATAACGAACTACTATCGACTCGAGTAGGAACTCCAATTTACTTTGCCCCTGAAATTATTCAGCACAAGCTGTATAGTTTCCCAGTTGACATTTGGGCTCTTGGCTGCGTATTCTATTATATGGCTGCTCTGTAACACCCCTACAAAGATGCAACTATTGAGACTTTGGGATACTACATTATTGATAAAGACCCTAGACCTATAAAGGGAGCATATTCTCCACAGCTGATCAGCTTTATTTGGAGTTTCTTAGATAAAAATCCGCAAACTAGGCCTACCATTCATGACATCTATCGTAAACTGAAATAAAGGAAATAGCAGAAGATATTTAACAAAGTCTCAGTCTTTAATCTCAGACAGATTCTTTCACTTAAAGCTCAACACATCGAAGAAACTAAGAAAAAATAACACAAGAAATCAAAATAGGAGTTAGATGAAGAGCCGAGCTCTCCTATGCAACCCAGACTTATGCATAGAAATTACCATAGGCATGTAAACTAAAGTCTTGAAATCGATGATAACCCTGAAAGAAGCAAACAAGACATTGCATCGAAGAGGAATATGTCTTTAATATTATCAAAAATAAAAAAGTCAGCTGAGAAGTAAAGCGAGTAGTGCTTCTCGCCTATGATTAAATCCAACGGATTTAGTATCGAGATGAGCTCGCCTTAGAAAAATAAAGTTGCTGAAAAACTCAAAATGAAACAAACTGCTCGATATGATTTCAAAAACAAGGCTGATTTCAGCTTTAGTTTAAATTAGGACGGCAATAATAGAATAGAATTTCCAAGAAAGGTAAGAGCTCGAGTTGACCTAGCCTGATAATATTGAAATATTTTTACCCACACTAATAACGCATTTTATGAATATTCGTTAGATATTGCTTAAATTTAACTTTTAACAACTAAATTCTTAAGAATGGACTATGAACTGTTGTACGAGATACTGCCAAAGAGACCAGAAGTGTGGTCCACTCAAGACATCGGTAAGTGGCTATAGTTTATCAGTCTACCAGCCTTGACTACTGTATTCAAATAGGCTGGCATCGATGGTAGCTGCATTTGTCTCCTCGATGAGGATTCACTCCGTAACTAACTGCAAATTCAATCCCCAATAATTAGAAAGAAACTACTAAACTGGGTTGGCTTCGGCCTATAAGGATATAATAAGTACGTTAGCAACAATGAAAAAGTCATGGTTTCCAATCATCCTGAGTTAAATAAGTCGATCACAACTCACATTCGAAAGTAAAGCAAGACCAGACCTCAGTAAATAATGCGACCAATTTAATAAAGTCTCATTCTTTAGCAATTTGAGGGCAATAGTTTGGGATTTCACATCATCAAAAATTAGCCTATGTCAATTGGATTTGGCAGATGCAATCATATTCATAGTCTTGAGACTTCGATTAGTGAGCGTCACGCTTTAATTGGCAAAAATTCAAAGGGATTTTATATTCAGGATTTAGGAAGCAAGTTTGGAACATACATCAAAATAAATCATCGTACACTACTCAGCAATAAAATGATACTTGAAATCGGTTCGTACCAGTTCATGGTGAGTAATTTGAACATCCAGAACAAAACACTTAGTCTCGTGCAAGTCTATGCAAACCCAGACTCATAGCTTGGACAATAAAATAACCCTAATATTTCTAATATGCCTGAACTGAAACACAAAAAATCATCTAAAAATAGTTCAAATACGAACCCAATAGTATCGCCCTTTATGGCTGAAACTGGGGAGAAAATTGATATTGATTTGAAAGCTAAGCCAAAATTTACGTTTGGACGCCGCAAATAGAATGACTACCAACGAGAAGATAAACACATGAGTGGAATGCACTGCAAAATTGTATTTTTCAACATGGGTTTCTATATTGAGGATTATGGTTCAACAAATGGAACCTGGTTAAGAATTTCGCCTGAGCTGACTCAATCGATCGAGTACCCTCTGGAGCATGAGTCTTATGTGAAACTGGGCACTGCAATCACATACATTTGCCGCATTAATAATGGCAACAACGTAGCGCCTTTACAGGATAACGAATTTAGCAAAATATAAGAGGATTTCATGGTAGATGAAAACATCTGCAGAATTTGCCACAAGAACGAAAACAATTGCCTATTTTTACCATGCAGCCATAACCTGTGCTGTATCGAATGCTCGCCTACTGTGGATAAATGTATCGACTGCAATCATTGCATCGATGAGAAAATTAAAATTCACAAGTGAAGTACAAGTGTAAAAGCCTGTTGTCTTAATGATTTTTATGCCTATTGTATTATTCATTGCTAATAAATAAGTATATAAATATTAGTCAAGGTTGAAGTAAAGTTTTGAGTTTAGCTTCCACTGTTTGCCAGATAGAAACGTGATTAATTAAATTGACCGTTGGCCAATTAGCCACAATTTCACTGGCGTTAAACTTACTCCGAAAGTAAGCTTAGTCTTGAGTCAAAAGTATTCCTTCGTTGAGCTGCAACAGAATAGATAATACGTCAACCGCCTTGATTAGCTCGAATATATTAATATCAGTGCTTCTAACAACTTTCATAGCTTTGCTCACACTTTTTGAAATTTATATTATAGATTCTTTTAGTCTAATATTAAACTTAGGTTGCAGTGTATTTTTCTGTTAATAATGCAGATTCACTAACATGCTATTATATTTGAGCTTGTACTTGTGCTCATAACTTCTTAGGAAATCAGCATCAGTTTCCCAAAAGTTAGAGATCACATACTGCTCCCATCCCAACAAACGAAATGCATTTTCTCTAGTAGTCACTATTTTTAAGATGACGCTAGAAACATTCATCATTTATGAAATTAGCAGTAACAAAAGTTGATTTTTGAAGTCGAGAATCAGACTATGCTGGAGCGAACTTATAACTCCGATCACTTGGTGTAGATATCTCAGGTAGTTCACCACTGATAGCAAATAATTATGAATTTATGACACTGTATACTCTCTCGCATAAGGATTTATGTACTCCACTTCATCATTCTCATTCTCAATATTTTTATCATTTGACCAGTTCATATTGCCAGTTAGTTTTTGTCTCATTTTTTGAAAAGGAGATCTATCTTCTCTTATATCTCGTGGCACGGATCTATACTCATTCAAAGTGTTCATATTTTCGTTAACTCCTGTAAATATAAACTTTACATTTTTATGTGGTGATTTTGATGCTGAATTTTCACGAGGGTATCGAATGTTGTTATTATTCATTGAATGATATTTTTGTAACTACAGGCCTTGTAAACCGAATATTGTATTTTCTTAACTTGAAATTATCTTTCTCAAACTTTTTTGATTATCTATTCTCGAAATATTTTATTCATTTGATGAAGATTGCTTCAACTTTTTTTCATTTACGATAAAATTTTTAATGGCTTTCTTTGCCCACTGATGTTCCATCATTTATTTCAATTAAAATCTTGAAACAGAATTTCGCTTTAGGCATTTTTCAATAAAGTTTATGCATTCAGCACTTAACCAATTATTATCATATGTAATAATTCCGTTTAAAATTTAATTTATTGTTGCTTTCTTATCACTAGACGAGTTTAACTTCCACGGAAGTCGGCCGTGAGTGAGCTGATAAAACATAACTCCCATTGACCAAACATCAGATTTTTCATTATAAATGCACTCCAATATAGATTATGGAGCCATGTATACTAAAGTACCTACGTTGAAAGTATCACGAGGATTTTCTGAAGTTTTCTTGACTATTCCAAAATCTGCAACTCTTATTTTACCGTTTTTTAGCAAAATATTTGCAGGTTTGATGTCTCGATGGATAAATCCTGCATCTAGCAGATTTACATATCCGGAGTAAAACTGAGCAAAAAATTGACCAAACTCGGCTTCTGTAAGTCGACCCTTCTGCTTGAGCTCCTTCTCCATATCCCCTCCCTCACAGTACTCAGTTATTATGTAAATATTGTTCGCGGTTTCGTAAGTATCGATGTACTTCAGCAGATGTGTGTGGCCAATCTTGCGGATGCACTCGAGTTCATTAAGCATTAATTTCTTTTTGTTATCGTCAGTGATAAATTTGAGTTCGATGACTTTGATCGCCACCTTCTCATTCGTGTTATCATCAGTACCTATGTATACTGTGGAAGAGAATCCATCACCAATCCGATCTCCCAAAAAGTATGAGTAATGCATGATTTTCTTACGTAGCTCACCTTGAGTTGGCTGCCATAGGCCTGTAGACTGCATTAATCTGTCTGTATTATACAATGTGAGAAAATTAGTTAAACTAATTATAAATACGTTTTGTCCATTTCCGACTATGTGCATATCGATAAAAAAGAAATTTTACCATTAATCGATCTTAAAACCTCTAAAAACGTAAATTAAAATAAAAGATGAAGTATTTTATGAAGTTTATCTTGAAGCATAAGATAAAAATATACGGATAATAAATATTAATAGAGAATTTAAT
>APMI01008152.1_pt1 | contig 31744 bp, 24 predicted proteins | sample 667938 | NCBI WGS metagenome assembly APMI01 (sample SAMN01084076, study PRJNA167559) | wastewater metagenome | biome: Wastewater | place: Denmark: Ejby Moelle, Odense | collected 2011-11-28
TCTCCGAGACTCTAAGTAATTATCTCCGAGACTCTAAGTAATTATCTCCGAGACTCTAAGTAAATCTTCTAGGAGTTGTAATCCTTGGGTCTCCGAGACTCCCAAATTATATTCTAATGAGAATATAATTTTCTTATTGTGCCAGTCCGCTCAAAACTTCTTCGCAAGCTGTGGTGATGGTTAACTTCCTGCCGCGGATTGTTAAACCATTGGAGAAACAGGATCTCCATGTAAAATATAATTCTTGTTGTTCTTCGTTGAGCATAGAGAGATCTTCTTTAAAGCCACCAAACGGAGTTTTGAAGTCTGGAATGTCTTCATCGTCAACATAATCTTTTGGATCGAGGTTGGAAACCGCCATGAAAGTACAGAGATGATGAATAGTCCAGAATAGACAATTACGACCTCTATACTTATCTCTATCTTTAACATTATTTCCCTTAGCCTTCTCAGCCATTATGTTCTGAATCATGATTTTATTGTCTTCAATCTTAACGATGATGGGAAGATCAGTATCTCGATCAGAGTAATAATTAGAAACAGCGTGAGCTTTAAAGGCGGCTCTCTCATCATCATCAGCATCCCTCCAAATACCATCTTCTGAATTCATTATCCTAATGGTACCTTTAGGATTACGGAGCCATGAGTTCTGAGAATAGTTATTGGTAGGTTTTGTTAATCTAATATGATAGTAGTAAACAGGTTCTTTGTTCTCATTCTCGATATAATCAATCTTGATTTCAGACTTCAAAGGATTCTTGAATTTGGGACCCGGACCGCGTTGACGAACTCTGTTATCACGTTGTCTTTTCACATTATCTATTGTAGCCTCGGGATACGGAATCACATCGTACACTTTATCAAATTTGACTAAGATCTCTCCGTTAATATCTGATTTGTTACCATTAATGAAGTAATCAGTGATTGTATCTTCGAGCAATTTAGAAGCGGCCTCATTGTTCAGAGAATCAATGTCTGCAATTTGACCGGTTAGAGTTATTTCTTTAGCGATTTCTAATTGTTTAGTAGTCTGAACTTCAGTAGCGATGTCAGTCAAACTATGAATAGTTGTGACGATCAATCCCTTGCTTATAGATCCAAAATAATTAAAGGGATCAATAGGATAATCTCTGGTCAAACATAATTTATCATTTGAGATCACCATATAATGAGAAAATCCATATCGATCATAGATCAGATTCTTTGATTCGATGAACTTAGTAAGAGTCATGATAATTAATTCAGGTCTGTGTTCTGGCAAATTCTGAATAATGTGATCAAGTGTATAAGAATATTGATGTAAGAACATTTGTTTAATATGTTTGAGTATCAAATCTTGTTCAGACTTAGAATAATATACATCATATGTAGAAACATCAAAACCTTTGTCTTGTTCTAAGACTACTTTAGGCAATTCAATAATATTACCTTCATAATCATATGAATACGGCGGAGTTTCATCCTTAGAATCACGTTGGTTTCTAGGATAGTTTAGATAGTAATCGATTGATGTTGACTTAGCAATCTTGAGAACTCTTTGGATCTTCAAATTCTTTATTTCGGATTTAACATAATACTGATAGTCTTTAGTATGACTACCGTCATCTAAGAGAGAAGCATGGTTATATATTTTGACTTGAGGTCTATGTTTAGCGATTTCGTCTTCTGAGTAACCTTCTTGTCTCATTATTTCTCTATCCAAAGCTAACCGAACTTCATGACTCTTAGCACGAATACCTCTGGAACGGGCTTGATATTCACTTGCTTCAGTCCAAGAGGGCATAAAAATAGTAATGGCTCCCAAACTGTTGATATTGATACCATCTCTAGAAATAGGTGATCCAATAACAAAATTAAGATATTCACCATTAACGTTGTCTGGATGATTCCTCAAATTAAGGATATATTCTATTTGTCTAGTTGGAGTTTCACTAGTTAGGATAGCATATCTAAATCTTTTAGGCAAAGTGATAGGTTTAACTTGTCCATCGGAAACTTTACACAATTTAGTTCCGACGTCGTTCTTAGTAGCACGACCTTTCTTAATTAGAGGAGCGTAACGTTCAGCAGATTGTTGTCCGGGTTGTCTATACTCTTTATTATAAATATACTCTACTAGTAATGACGTTAAGACGGCACCAATACCAAACATATATTCACAGTACATGAAACTTCCTCCCTGTTCATCAATTGTCGATCTGATCGCGGTGGCAGTAGGACCAAAAAAGTAATCTATTCCTTTAATGCCATCGTACTCTTTGTCGAGAGCATCTAACATTTTGGGAGTAAATTCATACTGATTGGATTGAGAACTTTTGATCCAAGTATCAAATGTGTCATTGGATTTTCCTTGTCTTTTTCTAATAGGATTACCTCCAGTAGTACCATCCGGAAACACACCTTTAGCAACTTGTCTCAATTCGGCCATAAATTTCTTATCACCTGTGCTCTTATCCCTCATCTTACGGTATCTATCTGAATGAAATTTCGACATAGATGAATAGAATAATTTCTTAGTACTTGTGTAAAGATCACCATCTATCATAAATTCCATTGATTCACCTTCATTTATTATATCTATTCCTGTATCAAGAGCTTTAGTGTAAGAAGTCATCCCGATCAAATAAGACGCTATTTCTTTCTCATCTGCTTTATCAAGATCCATGTCTTGAGGAATTTGACGATTTTCTGGTAAGATTAGGTTATAGACTGGTGATAACTCATTTATGTTATTGATGGCCGGTGTAGCAGAACCTAGGATCGCAATTGAATTTTTGATCTTGTGGAATAACAACCATAACAAAGTATAGATTTGAGAATTAGTACGAGCTTGTCCTGATTTATCAAAATCGACACCTCTGAAATCTTCGAATGATTTGATATTTGTGTCAAATTTAACCGCTTTAGTATTCCATTTTTGTCCAGCATTAACGATATTGAGTTTATGTATCTCATCACAATAGAACATAACATTAGAATACTTATCAATCATATCTTGCTCATTAGTAAACTCTTTGATCAACTTGTTGGCGAACTTTCCGTAGGTTTCAACTTGGTAGTAAACAGAAATATTCTGCGTGATAACTTTTCTGATACCCTGACTTGTTACAGCTTTACTCGAAGCGGAGATATCATATTTACTCCCGGTACAACTGCACACTAATTGATCAACAATATTCTCCTTCAAAATAGTACTCGGAACAAGAATGATACATCTTTTGATTTTACCTCGAACATCACCTAATTGATATAAACTTTGAAGTCTTTCAGAAGTAGTGACAACCTTACACGTTTTACCAGTACCAGTGTCATCAAGAACCAAAATTCTGTCAACAACGCCTGACTCAACTAAGCGCGCGAAATTTTCTTGATGTCTGAACGGAGTTCCGGATTTATGATTTGGCTCTGATGGTATGGCGTGGTAATCATAAAATTCTTTCTTAGTAGCGACTAAATATGAAGCTTCAGGATCCGTTTGGTAGGGATAAGTCCCAACTAAGCGATCCAAGACATCCATTTTAGTTCTATTTTGTTTATTTTACCCGAAGTGATAGATTGATGGATCGTTTTGTTCTTAAAAATCATCAAATCCACATGCAATTTGATGTTGTGCTGTGCAGTTGATTCACTAGATCTAAATTCTATCACTGCCGACTCGGTCAGGGATGAGTATGGTTTTCGTTGGTTCCCGGAATTTCCTGATTCAGATGATGATTCAGAATGGACGTATGATTTAAGGTTCAGTGAGCGAGTTCTGAATCCTTGTGATGAATGGACGTTTCCCAAAAAATTATCTCGTATAGCTCGTAACTCTTTATCTCAAGCCAATGCCGGTGGTCAATCTGATGTTAGTGAAGCCGCGAGTATTGAATTCTTCTCAGAACTTGGTTACACTGACATCATCTATGAAATGGATGTTCTATATAAATATACGGGTATGTCTTGTAAACTAGTTGATTTCATCGCCACGGCTCCTGCTCAATGGGAATGTAATCATCCTGAACTCATTAAGATTGATGGTGAACGAGTTGGAGTGTCTGTCACTCGAGCCGCCGATTACGGCAAAGGATTTAATCCAGTATCGCTCTTACATAAGAAATTAACAGGTTTAATCAGCGCACGAAACAATGTTTCTTCTGATCATCGATTCTATCGATCTATCCTCCATATTTGGTGCAAAACTCAAGATGTTGCTGATAAACTCAATATGGCTTACAAAAAGTTAGTTAAAGAGATTCCCGAACACAACATCAAAGGAACAATTAAAGTCATTACTACTGTATGTAGCGATCACCGGATCTATAAAAACAATAAACGAGACTTATTATGATCTCATTTCTTTACTCTAGAGTAAAGAAATCTTATTTCCGGATAGTATACTTAAACTTTGTTGCTTTGCTGGTGAATTGATTTAGTAAGGTGATTGTGATACTATCAGTTTGTGGTTCGTACAATCTCAGAGCTGTGATAGAACCCTTAGCATACTCCTTTATCTTATCCGCTGGTGATCTATCTGCCAAGGGGAGATGAGTATGTGTATCATAATTTGTCATCATTAAAGTTCCATTGCCTTCTATAATATTTTGTATAGCTACCGGGAATAAATTTTCATCCATCCCGAAATGTTTACACATCTGGTAGAATCCTAGCCAGAAATATTTGTTAGATAGATCATAAGTTATGACTTTATTGTGTAATTTAATAGTTATGTTAGGTTTTCGTTCAAAGATTAATCCGGAGATGAGTCTACTTTTCATTTTCATGATCAGAGGTGGTAGATGTTGCATGTAATATATAATTTCGTTCCTAGGGACTGTTGGATTCTTCATTCTTAGATATAAATAATAATACGACCAAATCGTACAATCACCAAGTTCATCTTTGTCTATCACTGCACTTCTAGAAGATAAAACTTGAGGACAAGCTAAAGTATCATATGATTTGATTAATTTCCTATTAGTTCCATCTCTCTCGTTAATACTGTCAGTTAGTTTTTACACCCATCCAGAAAAATCGTAATTAGTCGTTTTACCATTAGGGTCAAATATTTCAACCTCATCACGACTTATTATTATAGATTCCATGTGACCTGGCATCTCTGAAGAAACCGCATCACTTATCAAATAATATTCAGTGTCCAGTTTACCTGGTTCAAATATCTCCATGACATCTTCTATCATTAACTTCAGACTCAGATAAACTGATTTCTGTCTACCATTGGTTTCTACTCCAAGGAAAGCTTCGAGTTTTTCTACTTGATCTCTTTCACCAAGTTTACTTACATCAGCTTTAACACCTGTAGTATCTATATCAACTATCTTAGGCATATTTACATCTGGGAACAGTCTTACAGAATCTTCAACACTTCTACCTTTCTCATATTCGATAAAGACATATTTACTCCTCTGTGGTAAATACTTAAGCAAGAAATCGTGATAAGAAGGTAATTGTCTAAATTTGAATTCTTGTACTCCGTTCGGAGTGTATGTTATCTTATGCGTGGATGGTATAAGAAGAGCTAAAACTTTAAGCTCTGGGTTTTGCCTAGAATAAACAGCGTAAGACATTTTAATTCCTTAAAATGAGAACTTCTCCGATCACTTGATCTCAAAAGACGAGATGAGAGTTTATGGTACATTACTGTATCATTCTAATCAAATTAATCTAACTATTAGCGGTTATCAGAACATCTATGGGATGTTAAAGAAAAACTATGACGGTGATGAAATCGAACTGAGTCCTAGTGAGTTCAAAAACTTGATTATTGAAGACATTAAGGTACTCCAGAAACTAATAGGAGTAAGGAGATGTACTTATTTCTTTTTCTTGTTCATGTCTGACGGGAGTAATTCATACTTCGAGTCTTAATTATATTCTCACTAGAATATAATTGTACGGAGTAACTCTTAGAAGGAATTACTTAGAGATTCGGAGAGATAAGAGATGACTCCCAGAAGAAATTACTTAGACCTGTAGAGATTATATTCTAGTGAGAATATAATTAAGACTCAGAGAGATAAGAGCTCGTGAGACTCAGAGAGATAAGAGATAACTCGTGAGACTCAGAGAGATAAGAGATAACTCGGAGTCTCGGAGATATAAGAGATAACATTATATTCTAATGAGAATATAATCAAGAGAGACATCTTCTAGAAGAATTACTCAGAGAAACTCGAGGAGAAGAAATTATATTCTTACGAGAATATAATTGAATGTGATTTATCCATCACAGCAAGTTCGGGAACCGTCTTCCCGGATGATACAGACTTCGTCGGACTTGGGTTTGTTGATCCGAGAGATACCAAGTTTCTTAGCATTTTGTTCGACCCACATCTGGATCTTGGGATCTACTGTAAGATTCATGGCGTCATTTGAACCGGTTGTTCGGAGATAGTAGATGATAGTCTTGAGATCATGAGACATGCCGTAACGAAGAGCGGCGGACAACTTAGTCTCGTCAGCGTCGTTCATGAACAAATTAAACGACTGTGAGTGATCCATGTAACGAGCTCGATCGACAGACATTTCAATGTATACACGGTTGGACATCTCGAAAGCTGTCTTGAAGACTGGAAGGATTGCACGGAGACCGTCTAGTGAACCGGGGAAGATCTTAGGATATGATTCAATGTGATCTTCAATGAAGCGATCAAGTCCTATGACACTACCAGTAGTAGCCTTAAGATAATCATAAGTCATATCGTTCCATAATCCAAGCTTCGAGAGTTGCTTGTAGAGATACTTGTCAATAACTCCATAGACTGCATCCTTAGTACGTCTCACGTACATGTTAGATTGACTGGGTTCGTACATCTCAGTGTTGCGGATAGTTTGAGAAGTAGAAGCGGTGGGCTGAGCCATAGTGATCACCATGTTGTAAGCACCGATAGTCTTTAAAGCTTCTTTAAGATCGGTCCAATTCTTGATGACCAAACCACACTTCAATGTGATAGGTTTCTGTCCCCACTCAGAAGGATCGATAGGTTTGTCCATATCGGGAGTACGGGGAGTCTTAACCTTACCGGAGGCATACTTTTTCTTGTACTCTTCTTCCCACAAATCAAACTGAAGCTTACCCTCGGCATAAGGAGAATATCTGAACTTAGCACACGCCCCGTATTCCTCGGCAAGCATAACACTCCGAACCCAAGAGTTGAAGTAAATACAGGCATAGATGACCCTGTTGAGACGACGAGCTTCTGGAGAGTCATATGGAAGGAGCAACTTCTTGAAGACTTCGGCCAAACCTGAGCTCCCAACGCCAATAGGACGATACAACAAATTATCTTCTTTGATTTGGGGTAGTGGGTAGTTAGTGACGTCAATCAAACGATTAAGATTGTCAACTACTGACTGAGCGGTTTGTCCTAACAAATCGTAATTAACATACTTCTGCTTAACCCCGTCAACAATACGAGATTTAACATGAGCACGCAAGTTAATAGAAGACAAATTACAAGAAGCAATAGATCCCATACCGTCAAAAACTTGAACGGTCTCGAGGCACAAATTAGCTCCGGGAATGTTGCCCTCATTACGATAGTTACTCTTAGAGTTACAAGAATCGCCATTCATCATGTGAAGACTTCCGGTGCGCTGAATAGACTGAACTATATGTCTATAGACTTCACTAGTCCTCTTCTGAAATCTATAAATTCCTTGAGCTTCGTACTTAAGATACAATCGACGATATTGATCACCGTTCGAGTCACTCAAGCCCTTGGCATCAGCAGGACAAAAGAACGACCACATCCCGTCTTCTCTCAATCGCTCAAAAAACAAATCAGACATCCAGACACAACCACGAGCAGTCATCGCAGGCTTACCATCGGGTTGAACCTTATCAAAGCAATTAATGAAGTCCAAGAGATCACAATGAAAATCTGCCAGATAGCACGTAGCAGCACCCTTGCGAGTACCGAGTTGTTCAACATTGACGACTGTGTTATTGATAGCACTGACCCAAGAAGTAACACCAGCAGATTGACCCACACCAGCGATACTGGAATGAAAACCTCTAATGTGTGAGAGAGTAGCACCCACACCAGCATTAGATTTAAGCATATCAGCTATCGCGCCAACACAATCATAAATACTACGGATACTATCTCGAGGTGCGATCATAAAACATGAGATTCCGTTGTTACGAGCCGTACCGGTGTTCTTGAGAGTTGGAGTGGCACAGCTATATAAATTATTAGTCAACTCATTGTACATCTTCCGGACACCTTTCATACCGAGATCCTTGTAAAGCTTAACAGCAATACGAAGCATCATCATACCAGGTCGTTCAACGAGAGGTCCTCTGTAACCTTTGGTACCGAGGTGATTATCTTGTTGAGAACCAATACTGAAGAAATTGTGGTGATAGAATCTGTTCTCTAGATCGTCTACCATTTGCTGAATCTCTGTCTCATTCTCGAGAATAAACCGAGCGACGCCATCATTCAACAAAACACCCATCTCCTTGATGTATTCTCTAACAGTACTCGGAGTAGTGTTATGAATATGCGCTACTTGAAGTCTACCGGCCAATGCGGGAAACTCACCATTATTGAAATTTTGACCAAGAATGTTAGCGGCACCTTTAAGTCCGTTGACTCTGACAAGTTCGGTGACCTCATTTTTGTCGATATTCGACAAACCCTCAAAAATATCTACTTTAAGTGATTCCATCTTTGGTAATTGTTGTTTCAAAAATATTCAATCATTTTTGTGCCTATAGAAATCTGATTCACAATGGAGTTCATTGTGAATTCTCACTCTAGAAATATGAAGTTATTCTTAATCTGATGACTCATACTCTTTGGGATGTATAAACGAGCTTCTAAATGTTCTAGTGATGGCAACTTACCTTCCGGTGTGATGAAACAATCGTTACATAGATCTTCGGTTACAGGATCTATAACTAAGTTCTGTGACATAAATTCAGCCATTTGTCTAACTCTTGATTCTGATTCATCATTGTAAACAAATATACAGTTACTGAGCATCAACTTAGCCATAGTTTCGTAATTTATCCCAGAGGGATTTATTACTTTATCTTCCATTTTTAGAGTCCGCCGGCTGCCGGAACTGAAGCGTCGGGTGCGTCAGCATGTTGAGCGTACTGTTGAGGTCTTACTGGTTTAGTACATTTATAGGCTAGTCCAATCCCGGTGCCGATAGCGGCCAGAAGGAGAAACACGCCGAGGATCAGAAACCAGCTCTGAGAAGCTGTCATGTTGGCCTTGCCTTTACAATCAGTAATATCTAGAGTAGTGTAAGAATCGGCGGTAATAGTACATCCTTCACCAAACCCTACAACTTGTCTGACTTGATCAAAAACTCTACCCATACAATCTGTGATGCTGCCAGTCACAGTGATGGCTGAAGTACAAAGTACAGTATACTTCTCACCGGCACCCAAGATAATAGTATTAGAAGACATGACGTAATTTGACCCGGTCACATCAAATTAATACATCATTTTGTGTCTCCATGAGAACTACTTTATTTACCCACAAGGTAAATAAAGATGATTGTTTAGCACAACATAGACCAAACCAGCCGAGAAACAGCAGGAACTTTGAGTCTCTGGTTGAGTTCATGAATGAGGACGCAACGATCGGGAAGTCCGGTAGCACACCAAGCTCGGCACATAGCTCGAACAACGGCGCTGGTATCATGGATCAACCACAAATCAAGCATATCAATAGTAACCTTCTTAGTCTTACCGTCGCACTTCACGATGTCCTTGGCATGGATAGTATTGAAAGTACGGCTCAGCAACACTCTGACGATATCGTTCTTCAAGAGACCGAGGACCTTACCATCATCAGGGCAAGCAGGATCGCACAAGATCAAACTGAGGATACCACAGACACCTTGATTTGCCGCACCCCACAACTTCATGACAAGGTCGTTAGAAGCTCTACGGACAACTGTTTCATGGCTGGGAAGTTCGAGAGTCTTGACAAGGTACCACTCAATGTATTTCATGACACAATCAGCGTTGAACATTCGACGAAGTTCCCAAGCGTAGCTCTTAGAGTAAGCCAATCCTGAAGGGAGTGCAGGAGAAACATACTTACGGGCACAGCTCTTGTCGTGTCCGCATTCACAGCATGAATCACACAAGCAGGGCCACATCTCAGGGATATGACACTCCTCGCAAGTCTTACACTCTCCAGCAACTGGGATCTTAACACAGCACTCTTCGACACAAGGATACTTCCAATCGCAAGGTTGAGTTGACTTCCATTGAGTAGCATCAAAATACTCACGCCAGTAGACGAGTTCGGTAGCATCACAGTTCAAATAGAAAATCACGATGTCATCCTGGTGGTAAGTACGACCGGGTTGGAGGATAGTAGGAGCGGTGAAACTATCATAATACTGAGGGAGTTTCAAAGTAGCTTGCCAATCCCATTCAATCATGACTGCTTTCTTAGCTTCGTCCCAAGCCAAACGGCGAATCACAGCATAGTTGTTAGTCTCGACATCAAAGTAGAAAGGAAGGCCAGTGCAACCGGGGATGTTAGAGAAATGAGGATCATCTACTGGACCGGAACCACAAGCATACACGATGATGTTGTTCTCGAAATTGGTAGCTCCAATAACTGGTCCACCGCCACCAGTGAAGACCGTAGATTCAGTGAAATATTTCTTGATAGCCGCGATAGAATCAATGGGCTGAGTAGAAGTCAACTTGATACCAGCAACGACACCCTTGGCAAGAGCCTCGGCAGCGCAACGATGAGGATCACAGACCTTATCCTTAACACATACATCACCACATTCGCTAGTAGCAACATTGGTCCAAGTACTGTTCTTCTGAGATCTAACCTGTACGGCTCTCATGTATTGGATCAAAGGACCAATAGAACCGCAATCAGTCTCAACCTTACAAGTGATCTGGAACATCATTGAGATATCTTGGGTGATAGGAGTTCCGGCAAGAATAACTTCCTGACCCTGGAAACCGGCACCGTTATCATAACCAAAAATACGATCTTGAGTCAAAGTAGCACTGTAAACCGCTTCAACAGCAACCGTGCGCTCCTTCTGATCCCAGAACCACTTCCTGAGTGTGATCAATCTATCAGAAACATCAGTGTCTACACGTCCTGCGTTGTAACCGCTTGCGATGGAAGGTCGGCCACGGAGAGCTCCAATAGAATCAAAGTAATCTCCACACTCCTCAAACAAGGGAGCAAGACCAGCACCAGGATCACAGCTATTCAAAGCAACGATAATCTTCTCAACTAACTTTCCGGCTTCATAACGATCGGGGTCGCAATCAGCGGGACACAAACCACAATCTTCGGCAAACATACCCTCGACAAGTGAATTGCATTTGGGTACTGCGAGAGACCAACCTTGAGGGCATCTCTTAGGAACGGAGCATTCATCCTTGTAGCTATTGCTTCCAACAATAGACAAGCAATCGTTAGTGAGTTGAGTCCGGACAAAAGTCAAAGTAAGCTTGCCATCGACAATGCGCTCGGCGAATGCCATCTGGTGACACTCACTCCACAACTTGGCGACGACATGATCACACTGAGACAAGTTATCAATCAAAAGGTTAGCCTCGCAGCGGTGAGGATCGCAGACATCGGATTCATGGCAAGGGTTCTCGGAGCAATATGATTCATAGCACACTTGATCACAGATCAAACTCAAATAAGTAATCTTTCCCTTACGGTCAATCTGTCCAATAAAGGCGACATCCTTGGTGTGAGATCCAGAGCGAAGAGAAGCTTCGACACCAAAGGCGCGATACTTTTCATCCCAAGAGAATGTTCTCTTCTTCAACTTAATATCTTCACATTTATCCGCACATTTAATGAGAACCTTACACTTCTTGATATTCTTCTTACCAACCACAAATTTCTTACCCGAACGGAAAACACCGTCCTTGGCAAACATCTTACTGAATTTCTTAGAAGATCCGTCTTCGAGAGCACACATCAAGTCAAGCACAACCTTTTCGGCGACACAGAGACTGGGATTACAGGCTTGACTGCAAGGATCGCAAGACTCTTTACAAGTATCACACTTGGGTTCAAATGGAGGGTACTCAGTGATGATCTCAATAAACTCGGTAGGCTTATTACCATAACAAGCGCTGCATCCTTCACCATTATCGCACCCACAATCGGAATCCTCGTGGTGCGATTCATCGTGGTGACACCCACTTGAGCACTCGTGTGATTCGTGGTGACTGGAAGATCCGTGACAGCCTGATGTACACTCGGTAGAGCAGACGCGAGGGAGAGTGATCTTACATTCTTCATCGCATTCCTTCAATGGGCACTTAGGAGGGCATTCCAATCCAACACCACAGACAGCCCAGTCGGGATCTGCAGCGTTGAGACTGGTGTTAGGGACGATCTCAAGAGATTTAACCTCAACCCAGAATGAGTTACGACGGAGAGTGTACTGGTGATATTTAGCCAAGAGTTCCTTGAAGAGACAAGAAAGCTCCGGAATGGTCTGAACACCATCGATGAAGGACTTGAAAGTACGGCAAGCCTGGTAAGTCTGAGAAGACACGAAGTAGTCAGAAGCTTCAAAAGCGGGGAGGTTGCACAAACCAACACCCCATCTCTTAAGTTCACAAATCAAATTATAAGGTCTGTCGATAGGCAAGACAAGTGACAATTGAGTAGCGACATACTGATAATCTTCGCAAGAGGGGACATGACCGCAAGTCTGGTCGAGGGGCTTGACCAACTCAAAAACATGACACCAAGTCTTGTTACATTCATCTTGATCAGGGACGCTAGAAGTAACGAAATGAGTAATATTATCGATATCAACAAGAGAGATCTGACCCAAATAATCCTGGATATACCAAGCAATCATCTGGACCAAAAGTTCCTCATAAACTCTAGGACAAATAACGTCCTTAAGATGACATACCAAATCACTCAAACGGAGATATTGACACTCGTCACCACACTTTGTATCACATTCACACTTACAACCGCGTTGCCAGTTACCAACCGCACACCACAATTTATCGTAGTCCACATTGGTCAAATCGGGCTTAAAGCAGAAACCAAACTTCTCGAAAAGAGACGCAAGCTTAAGACGTTCACCCATCTTATTTTAATCGACAAATTTTTTCTCGAGTGTCGGAAATGATTCCGTAACGAATCGCCGGAGTGAGGAAAATGGCGACATTCGGACCCATAGATACACTGAATCTTGAATCTAAGCGATCTTGGGTCGAAAATCCCGATTACTACATCCAAGAGAAGATTGACGGAAGCCAGTTTTCATTCACTCTTGACAACGGCGAACTCAAATTCTACAACAAGCGTAAGCCTATCAGTAAGAATAAGGTTTTCACCAATAGTGTTAATTCCATCACAGCTCTGAGTCACAAAGTTGAATTCAATCCAGATTATGTTTACCACGGAGAAGCCATAAGTAAGATGCGTCACAACGTCATTGCTTATTCTAGAGTACCTAGTCATAACTTCATCTTGTTCGAGATCTATTCTAAGTCTACTGGTTATCTCAAACTTGAAGCTTCAATCTCGGAAGCTAAGAGACTCGGTCTCGAGATGGTCCAGACACTCTATCAAAACCAAGATCCCGAAGTGAATCCGATAGCTAAGTGTCTCGAGTTAATTGAGAAGATAGAGAAAGATGAGATTGAATCTTGTCTCGGTGGTAGGATTGAGGGCGTTGTCTTGAAACATCTTCATTTCAAGACTGAGAAGAATACTATCGTTGCCACCAAGCTTAAATTAGTTGCTCATCGTTTCAGAGAATCGTTACCTGCTCGCGAGACTGAGACCTCGTTTATTGAACAACTCGCGTCTAAGTACAAAACCGAAGCAAGATGGAGGAAGACACTACAACATCTCAGAGAAACTCTACCTCTAGACGGCACTGATAACGACATCATGAGAGAATTTAGTATTGAGCTCAAAGCCGACTTCATCAAAGAACACGAAGCAGAAGTTAAAGAATTGTTGTGGCTACACTTCCAGAGGGACATCATGAAGTATATTAGTGATGGATCTCTGGAATGGCTTAAGGGAGTATTGGAGTCTGAATAATTCATTGCAGTCGGTGTATTATATTACACGGTGTAATATAATTTACTTATCTCTGAGAAGCTTCTCAATACGCTCTAGCGCACTATTGATCTTCTCAAGAGCACTCTTCAACATCAAGGTTTGTTCGAGAATATGAGGCATAGATGACACAAAATTTCTGTCACGGAGCGGAGAACCGTCAACCCTGGATACATTCCCACCGATCGTTCCAAGACCAGTTGGAACACCATTAATATAGTATTCTAGTCCATTCTGAAAGTGAGGATACTCTTCAGGGTCAAAGTTTTTCCTCGTCCATACTTCAGTTTCGGGGCCATATCTAAGTTTGACTCTTTCGGTAAACATCTTTTCGAACATAAATTCTTCGCCTTCCATTTTTCGTCCCGGTTCGATTAATTACGGGATCATTTTTCATACTGTCTATACACGGTGATTACCCAAACTCAGAGATACATTCGGAAGGTGATTGAGTTGTTCGGAAACCCAGAGATAAGATTATATTCTCATTAGAATATAATTGAGATACCTTCGGAGAATTATTTAGAGATACCTTCGGAGAATTATTTAGAGATACCTTCTGAGGTAATTACTTAGAATCCCGGAGAATTAGAGATATACTCCCAGAAGAATAGCTTAGAATCTGGTAGAGTTGAAGATAATTACTTGGAAGATTTACTCAGAGTCTCGGAGAGTTGGAGATAATTACTCAGAGTCTCGGAGAGTTGGAGATAATTACTCAGAGTCTCGGAGAGTTAACATTATATTCTAATGAGAATATAATTAAGAAGATAACTCCCGGAAGATTTACTTAAAACCTCGGAGAGCGTGTGACATTATATTCTCAGTAGAATATAATAACGAGTTTATTAATCGTTGTTTTCGTTAGACACGAACACGAGCTCACAACCGACTACCTTGTGACCGACAAGGATCTTGGGGGAAGGACATCTAGAGATGAATTCTTTCATGAAGGAGTTCTTGGGAGGCACTTTGATCACACCTTCGTAATCGTTCTGGAGCCATGACTTGAAATCAGAGTATAACTCAGATGTATGCATAGATTTGCTTGGAAGATAAGTGTTGTTCTTCTCGTTGTAATGGAATTTAATACGCTCAGAGACGAAGAGATTGTAGATATCGTTTTCTTCCCAATACTTAGTGGTGTAATCAGTCACGGCCTTAGGCTCAGACAATCCATTAGTGAAATAGTTGGCATAGTTATTCACGATGATCCACAAATAAGCATCGAGAAGATAAGGAATCTTTTCATCGAACATAATATCACGGGGGAATAGAGATTGACGCCACTGTTCTATCTCTGATTTGGGGCAATTCAAGACCCAGCGAGATAAGTGAGGGATGTTACGAAGACGATTCTTAACTGCCTTACCACCACCGGGAATCATAGGCGTGCGATTACAGTTCAAGAACAACTTATAAATAGCTTCAATCTTACCACCGTTATCATTGAGTGCACGAGCGAACATAGAATCACCACCAGTTAAGATCTTGATAATATTACCTCGAAGTGCTTCATCTTCATCTGGTTCATCGGCCATCACAGCACGGGCGCCTTCAGTTTGAGCTAACTCGGGACTAGCGTTACCACTACTCTTACGAGTTTGAGTCAATAGTTCAGTAGGGATCTTAGCACAATAATCTGATAGTGCTTGCTCCATTAACTTAGCAATCTGTGATTTGGAGTTATCACCGCCTGGACCCTCATTAACATAAAACTTCTTATCTTGATTCTTACCGTACAGTAAAGATGAGTGAATATTCCAAACATACTTACAAGTTTCTGAGTCGATGTTCTTTGCTTCTTCGAAAGGATGTGTATCAAAGATAGTAGGGTCGTTATAAACTTGACGGAACCACTTCCTCACGAATTTGACGTCTTCATCATTTTCATTTTTGTTATAATAACAAGCATTCATTTGCTTAGTAATGTAATCGTCGGGGTGACCTTGACGGAAGGAAGCTTTACCATTGTGAATCTCAATCACACCGTTCTTGACACCAGTGAGACGGGGATTCTTATCGAAGAGACCCTTATGCTTAGTACTGTGGAACACAACAGAACACTCAGAAACGACGGACGATTTAAACCCACCCATCTTAACATTCTTGATGAGCTTAGTACAGTTAGTGATCTTCATTTCATAGGAATCTTTCTTGGCGGGATCTGTATTAACCAGAGCTTCGTCTGACAGAGTCTTGCGGAAACCTAAGAACAACTTGGGAAGATCATCGGAAATATACTTCTTGAGAGGAACTCGGTCATCCATCTTAACCCAGCGGTGTTGATCGGCGATGAACTCATACCATATCTTCTTCTCGGCGTTAACACAAACATACTTGTATGGAAGATTTTTCTTAATACACACGGCGGTATCCCAATGAGTCATACTCTCACAACACAACTCGAAGTATTTACGAATCCTGGCGCTATTCCATTTCTTGTACTCTTCGGGGTTATCTTGTTGAGCATAGTACATTAAGAGTTTCTTTGAGTTATTGTTGTCGTAACGGAAGCCTTTCCAGTGCTTAATACACTCGTCTTCGTTGTAAAACTGACTGTGCTGAGCTGTATATTTAACCCATAGATTATAATTATCTGTCTTATCATCACCCTTAGTAGAATTATACAGCGCTTTACCGACAGCAATCCACATAAGCTTAGAATTGAATCTCGAAGCATTTAGCATTGACATTAGATCTGAAGCGATCTTTATATGCTTCTTATGCTTTCTATCATAGATAACAGTCTCAGGGTCAACGGCGACATTCCCCTTGACAGAAATCTTACTAACGACACGCTTTCCGACGTAGCCGCTAGACATAATGAGTGGCAATGCGACTTCATCGCTGATCTCAGCGTCTTCAAGGTTATCAGGATTGATACTCTCATCACGGACAGATTGATGAAATGATAATGGGAAAACAGAAGCAATATCGTAGTTTTGATCGTCGGAGTATGTATCAATATCATTCTGGCTCAAAGCTCCATATAGTTTCTTAAAGACAGGATAAGATGATCCATGTTGATCGACGGAACCATAGAGAGGTGTGAATTCGGTCTTAATATTAGCTACAATATCTTCGAGTGAGTTGACAGTACCGACTCTCAGTCTAGCAATACAATTACTAGCACGCATAGCCTTGATTAATTCAGGTCTAAACACTTTTTGCCATGTATCAACCTTACCGTAACAATAGGGTAAAGCAATAAGGATTTTGTATTCTCTGTGCACAGAATCTTTCATGTCTCCATCGTTAGTACAAGCTACACTAAACTTATATTTCTCCTGTCCATCGTCAGAAATACTGAAATTCTTATCGACGGTTGTCTGGATAAGGTAAACTAAACATCTAATGAAATCGTCGTCATAAGGTTTGCCGCTAAGATCAGTAACTGAAAATAGTAAATTGAAGTTAACCTGAAGTTGAAAATCTTGACCGACTTTCTGACCGATCATGTAGAGCGCATTAGGGTTTTGTTCCAATCTATCACAGTACGTGATCCACCATTCTTCGGCGGAACCGGCAGTATTTGAATTTAAGTTAAAGCCTGTACCTGTTTGATCATACCTAATGAACTCGGGATGCAAGTCCTTGATCTTGCCCTGATCACAATTTTCGTTAATATACTCAACTAGTGTACTATCCATGCTTTTAGACTGTGCGATTAATTTAGCCGAATCATTTTTGGTCTATGGTAAATACAGGTTCCGATGATGTCATACATTCGGATTTTATCGTCTTGCTATCTACACTCCCAAATACACTCTAAAGTTATACATCTAATAGATCAAATATATAATTTTGTTATATTGAAGTTGTTGTCATTCCAATTAAATATTTAATTGGAATTATAATTAATTTGACGAAATCTTAATTTGATTCTTCTCAATGATTGGTATGTAAGTGAACATAGACACTATCGCGATGATGGGTAACACATACAACAAGATCACCAAGAAGACTGCCAAATTCTCTGAAGATATTTGAAACAGCAAAAATACCGAGATGATCAAAAGTGCCAATAGACCTATCCCAAGATAAGTTCTCTTCTGGAACAACAAGATGAGTGCGATCACTAGCGTGATTAATATCGCGGCGACAAAGGTCACAAGAGTTAACATGGCTAGTCGTTCTTTTCAATTGTCGATTTAATTTTTATGTTGATGGGTCGGTAATTAAATTTACTCCCGGACCTGATCCGGATATCGTCCGAATCTTGAGTCAACTTGATCCTCATAAGGGTCGGTACTGTAGTGGAAAATCTTTCTTCAGAGATTATAGTCAAACTCCCTACCCTAACCACCGATCTAGTTACGTTAAAGGTGTGGATTACGTTGGATCCCGAAACAAATGAAACATCCAAACTCACAAAGGTCGATGCGATTAAGGGAACATCACAATCAATCGATAACAAGATAGAGTGATCTCCGGGAGGGATCAAGAAATCTCCTGTGGGAAGTATATCACCCGTCTTAAATATAGTATCATTATCGAGCCCGATGTTCTTGATTATATCTTCTAATTTACTCTGTTTAGTGTGAACTCTCGATAGAGTCATAGTTCCTCTGGGCGCAGTGACTCTCACACCACCAATAACTATCGATTCCATTTTATTCTGTAGAGATTTCTCAAGGTAGAGATTTCTTTGGTTGACAAAGAAATCGGTGTCGGGGAATAAATCGGTGTCGGAGTGTTTATTCTTCGGGGTCTTCTGGGTCTTCCGGATCTCCGGGATCTTCGACCCTCAGGAGCTCGGCAAGTCTCTTGCCCAGGTTTTCACATCTCCAGTCCGAAGCCCTCACTGCTCCGAGAGACATAGATTCAATGTTGCCCAACAAAATCATATTAAGCTTGGCTCTCGTTATGGCAGTGTAAATCATGTTAGAATTGATAAATCCCAAGTTAGTATTACCAGGGGGTAAGTACAACACAACATAATCCCATTCAGAGCCTTGAGATTTGTGTACGGTCAGAGCAGAAGCATGACAGAGCAATTTAATACTAAGCGTTCCGTCATCAACATCTTCGGTATCTTTACTTACATCATCGTATTCTGATAAATCGGGATCTTCTTCGTTGTCGGTCATAACGAATGTATGACGATCTTTATTGTACCATTCAATTACAATGGCATTTTTAGATTCTTGTTTGGTTTGCACTTGTTTAACTATGGAACCCGATCGCTCTACCTTTAATTCACTCCCACCCGGGAGTTTAGTAATTTCGACGATCTTACCAGAGTCTCCATTCATGATACCAATGTTATAGCTATTAGCTTTCATCATCACACGATCATTCAAAGCCCACTTAACGCGTCTAGAATCTAAATGGTAATCCACACCTTCAACTAATTTCTGACCCTCGTGATAAATTTGCTGTACGATTGTGTTTAATTGATGAAGGTCTTTCTTGAAGGGATTAACAATTGCAAACTGATCTCTAGTGATACCGTTGATCCTCATATATTTAACAAAATCTTTGATTGTTTCTTCTTCCGAGACATAGAAATTATCTGCGGTGATGAACTCATGGGGATCGAATTCTTCTCGACGTTTCAAGATACCCTCGGTTCGAGCATCCATAATCTGAGCAATAGCTGTGGCATTCTCGACGATAGCATTAACACCATCACTGCCAGTAATCTTACTTCTATAATTAACAGTTAACTCGGTGATAGGAATAACTTTAGACTTGATGATTTCCGCGAATAGAGATCCGTAACCAATAGGTTCTAACTGATTTTTATCACCAACAAACACAATCTTGAAGTTGTGCGGGAATCTCTGGATGAACTGATAAAACAGACTCAAAGTGAACATACTAGACTCGTCGACAACCAGCATTCTGAAGTTAGCATCAAGCGGTCTGGCCATCATTCTGTGAATAGTTGCAGTGAGAGCACCCGGATTGGCTTCTTTAGCTCTCGAAGCTGCTTTACCAGTGGGTGCGACAATAGCATACGGAATATCATTCAATACACAATTGTTAATGATTTCCTTAATCACAGTAGTCTTACCAGTACCTGCTCCTCCAGTAATGACAGAAAACGAATATTTGAATGCATTCTGTACTCCTTGCTTCTGTTCTTCAGTCATCTTAGGATCTTTGATCACCACTTCTTCTATAGAAATGTCATCACATGGAGATCTACTTAAGTACTCGGCCACAGTAGTTTCCATCTTGAGAATCATGCTCAAATATGTACAATCCATATCAATCTCTAAACCGTAGTTTTCCATGAGTTCTTCGGCGTAATCTAGATAATCAGGATACTCATTTATCATAAATGAATTAGGGATGCAACACCAATTACTAACCACAGCTCTGTTATAAACATGACGTAGGATCTCAGCACATTTAAGAACAACGGGCTGGAGATCACCTTCAATCAAATCAAATCTCATCTTCCTAACACAGATATCAAAACATAAATCTAAAGGAATGGGGGCGACAGCGTAAGGATTCTTCACAGAGGCTTCATAGAGATCTATCAAATTGTCATAGAAGAATTTACACTCTTCGATCAACTTATTGTTGAAACCTAGTGTCCAGAGTTTCCTCGTGATAACGTTTTTGTACCACCATGTCATTAATTCCCAATATTGTCTTTGATGAATAATTTGGGAGAATTCAGTACCAACCTTAAGTTGTTCCTCGATTCCTTGTTTCTTGATCTGATTATAAGATAAAGCTAGTCTATCAATATAGTCGGTAGTCTTGGATTCTACTCCTCTGTTGAGAGCTTCCTGATCACTAAGAGCTACACCTTTGTACTCATAAGTGTCGATGATAGATTTGATGTCAATCTTCTTGATATCCACTTTACGCTTAATTTCGTCATACAATTTCTCTGCATCTCGAGGACTAATGTTTTTACCCAAAGCTTTCTTAATAGCACTAATAACTGCGAACCTGCTATCAGGAGTTTCTATGTTTGGTGTCGTACCATCAATGACGCGATACCTGTCCTTATTTTGAAAACATGTAGCGTCAAAGATATCGTTCTCGCGACCCGGGAAGAATCTAGTCTCATATTCCACAAGTACACTATTTCCTTTCTGGGTTATCACCTTGAACACAATAGGATTCGCATTGTATTTACTGATGATTTTTTCGATGTAACCAGAAACGTAGACAATCGGTGTATCGGTCATATTATTACAGTAATTTCAGTATCCCTCGTGAAAAATTATTCATCATTTTTGTGTGTACAGATCACACTTAAATTGTACATACCACAAAATGATTCTGTTAATCCGACATGCTAACATAAAATATGAATACTGATTATTACAGTATACCTTACTCCACTATTAAAGGTGGAGCTAAGTTCACTTCAAATGTAGATCAAGGATTAGCCCTCTTATTATTTAATACTCTCGATGTCGGAGAAATACCTCCTAAGAAATCCCGAACAAAACTCAATATTACTGGCAATCCCGGCGGTATCATCTCAATGAGGTTCCTGTATAAACAAAAAGCGATCATTAGAGGTAGTAGATATGCCTTAACTGTATTTAAGAATGCAATATTGATCGATCTCGAGTTAGAAGACAAAACAGTATGTATTCATTTCTATCAAGATAAATTCAACTTAACTGGTGCCCAATCTGAACATCACATAGATGAGGCTGCTAGTTATTTATGCGATCACATTAATAATATGTACTCCAATATCAAGGCATTCTTACTCAACGAGCTTAAAGAAGAAGCGATCGAATATATTAGGAATAATTGTTATGAAATTGAATACGATTCGGAAGAGCAAGAGACTAAGTGGTTTGCTTCAGAATTGATACCAGAGAAGTACGATTTTTGTAGATTTCTATTTGCAGCAGAAAATGATGTTCATTATGACATGATAGTTGATATGATTGATTATATCATGACTACTCATCCTGATGATTACGAAGATCAGGTAACATACAAAAATCCCGATACCACCATGGTTAACCATAATACTTCACTTGGAAATAGTATTGTTTGTTACGAACTTAACGCTTTCATGGAATCTTATTTCCAGATCGAACCGAGATTCAGTTGTTATTATGATGGCGAAACTAAAGCCAAAACTATCGTATTGTATTGGAATTATGAACCAGAAGATTACGGTATAGTTCGTAGAGAAAAGACCAATTATAAAGTATCATTCACGATCGGTAACGCCGGCAATGTATCAATATCTGGAAGGAACAAGGAAGTGATTAGTCATGCTTACGAAGATCTCATACTTCTATTTGATGCTTTCAACAACCGTCATCAGTAATTTTCGTTCTCTAGAGAACGAAAATGTAATTTAAGCTTTAATATATGAATTGTAGTAGACGAGAAAGGTGGCTTTCACATTCTGTTTAGTATCTTTACCTCTGTAGTAATCATCAATTAAATCATCAATATCATATTCTGGAATCATGGTTTGTTCTCCGTTATCAGAACTATATTTAAGAACTAAAGCTAGAACATCGGCGTTAAAGGATGACCACAATGGATGAGAATTCACTCTAGCTATTAACTCATCTACTGTAGATTTTTTCATATTGTAGGATGCCAACAACGTCTCGAGTTTCTTTGATGTTGTCTGGACCTGAAGATTAGGATTAAAGCGTTGACTCAAAACTCCGACCAACATCTTTTTACTCTCCGGATAAACAAGAGAAGAAAATTAAGAATATACCAATAATTCAGGACCTGTCAGGATATAAACACAAACTGGATCGGTCCCGCCTCCAGTAACAAATGAATCAACACCTCCTGGAAGCTCTCCGACTAAGCTCCAGTTAACATTTGATTTATAATAGCGAGAACTGGTAGAACTTGTAGCAACCAGTGTTAAACCGGAATTTGTTGCGCTAACTTTATCTGCGACGAAAGCATCACTGTATACCAAAGATAGAGGATTATAAATATTAACTTTACCGGAACCGGTCATGGCGATCCCTTCATTTACTTTAACCAGATCGCTAACGGAGTACGGTTCAGGGTAGATGTACTTTTGAGAGTAATTCTCAAAATACCAACTTGTGTTAACTCCAGAAGAAACAATACCTGATTCGGTAAACTCGACCAAAGATCCAGTACTGAGCCCGACATCAGAAGAATTAAAACGTTTAATAGTTGACCATACACTACCAAGTTTTCTGATCACAGTGATCATACCATCTCCATCTTGAGCTCCGGGTTCTCCAACAATCGCAATGACGCTACTGCTGACAAATTTAATACTCACACTATTACCATATCTTGAATTTACAGAGACAGTTGGAGTAACACTATTTGTAGTATTGACTAAAGAGTAATTATATCCTGTTACTCTTTGATACACAAAAGCAGCTCCGGTCTGAGGAGCCATCCCGCTTGTAGGAGCACCCACGATTAAGTATTCGGCACCCGGTGTCACAGCGATAGAGTAGCCGAAATTACTCACGAAACCGGGAGGAGGATAAATAATATTGACTAAATTTATAGTATTTGATGTCAAGTTACGTGAATAAACATCTACTCTCCCCGAACCGGAAGCGGGACATCCGACAAATATAATATCTTCAGTAGGTGTTCTCCCGACAACTACTTTAGTGCCTTGTGTAGCCAAAGTAAAATCTGAGATCAGTGTGTTCGTGAGACTAGGATCAGAGACAATTGGTGCAGGAGTTGGTCCGGGAGGTTGAGGTTGCGGTGCCGGAGGAACTTTGACTAGGGCCATTATTAAAACTACAACAATTATTACGGCTATTAATAGTCCGATACCGGCGATCACCAGAGTGGCCAGCATTTTTAACCTGATGAATAATCAATTCTAAGTTGTCTGGGGATCCGGGCCAAGTATCTATTCCAGATTTTTTGGTTGTAAGAGTACACTCTGGGATATCGATTAAATGGTCGGAAATTATAATATTCGTTTGTTGAGTGTTCTAGAGGTCCCCATCCAAAAGTCAGTCCACAATCAAGTCTTGGTTCCCTGATTTTACGATAAGCCCTGGGTAGGTGTTCATCATATATAATCACATCTCCGGGATTTAACCACACATCGATACATTTCAAAGCTAGTGGATCGTGAAATGTGATGTTGTTTGTTGTGGCAATTTTCTGACTTGATAATGTTTTGAATTGTGGTGTCAGAGCCAAATATCCAGTATATAACTGTTCAGGAACATATCGTTCTGTGTGAACTTCTAGTTCTCCGGAGAATGGCGTTCTAACAATCGGAGTTGGTGTGTATGGATACAATTTTTCAGGTAATGACTTATTCGATGAATATAATTCAACAAATTTATCTTTGACACTCCCAACTACATTATAAATACTATTAAATGAATTAGGTTGTTTATACATCATCTCGGTTAAAGTACCGTCGACAAAACTAGGTACCCAACTCTTCTTATAATGATAAAGATCTTGTGTTTCTATATTTGAGGAAACAATTGACGATAGTTGTAATGATTTAAGACGAGGCTGATTAACAATGAAATCAAACATTTTATGTATCATTTCATTACATTCATCTTCTTTTACCAAATTACGGATAATAACGTAACCATATTCGATAGTCGACCGGACGGGAGACCTCCGACTAATTACATGCATGGTTTCGAATTGAGCAAGAATAAAACCCGGATCATTTGTGGTTGCGGAGATCATAAAATGGGAATTAAGATATTAGTCCTGACGTGGAACACTCAAAGTATCCGGCTGGCAGAAACTCTGGACCAATCTAAGATTGATAATAACAGGACTGGTGTTTTCAATATCCCATACGCAACTACTTATCAATTCTCGGCAGCTAAGCCGGATTTTTTCTTAGAATTAGCATCTAAATTTGAGGGTCATGATCTTATAGTTTTTGGGTTTCAAGAAGATGCTAAACCTGGTTCTTATTTCCACTCCGATTTCTTACCCCAGAACATGCCAACTTACGGATATAGCTTAATTCATAGAGAAAATTTGATAGGCGCCGGTAAAACAACAAAAGATAATTTACCAGGAGATATTAGAGCTAGAGGTTTAAGATTAAGTATATACTGTAAAGATAGCGTCAAACATTTAATCACACGTGTTGAATCAAGTAAACATTTATGTACTTGGAAAGACACGATTGTTAGAGGAAAGGGATCTTTAGCTATATATTTATCTATTAAGGAGTATGGAACTATTGGTTTGGTTAATGTTCATTTACCTCACGATGCTAAAAGTTTAGTAGAAGCGGTACAATCTGGTGATCATATAATTCGAAGGAATGCATTAATGCGTCAATATGAACATTATAATCAAGTATATTCTAGATTAATTAAAGATAGATGTCAATCCGTAATTTTATTTGGTGATATGAACTTCAGGATAGATGGTTCAAGATTGTATAAATCTAGTTCACTCATCGATACAGCTGAAAGAATAGTTAAAGATCCGAGTGTATATTTTAGCGATTTTGATGAATTAAGACAAGGATTCAAATATAATCTAATCTATCCTTTGGATGAAGGAATAGACAATAAAGGAGTTGAATTTGCACCTACTTGTAAATTAAGACGTAATAGACCCGGGATTATTAATCGTGAAATATACAATTTAGGTAAACATGGACAAAGACTTCCGAGTTGGTGTGATCGTATATTATATGATAATGTCAAATGTTTATTATATGACAGATTTGAGTCCGGACTAACAATGAAACAATCAGATCATTGCGGTGTGATTGGTAGTTTTGAGATGATAGCTCAATCGGACATCAACGATTCATCTTCTTCCTCAAATTCGTAAAATGATCTCGGCTATAAATATTCACGGACGAAATGGTCTATATTACTAAAGTTTATCGTTCGTTTGTCTTCGCCGCCAGTGACGCTGAGATTGAAAATGTCGAGTATATTGAACATTTTCAAACCCGGCCTCAATATCTAAGCAACCTTTTCCCCTGGAAAATTGAAAGCTTAGACTGGGGTGAATGGGAGGTTAGTCTCAAAAAGGATTGTACATCTGATCCTGAGTTTATAGCTTTCACATTATTAATAGTTGCTAACGTAATGGCGTCGCAGGATTTCTTTTGTATCGACGTAATAGCTTATGATTCAGTTTATGCTTCTTATGAAGCAGGATGTATCAGAGTTGAGATTGATGAACAAACTAATAAACATTGTATAACTCTGCATAGACACTTATCTTCGGGAGAATACGAGGTCAAAAAGTACATGGATCAGGACGAATCCAGAAACCCAAAGTTGTCTTCTTAACCAAAAAAATGATATTTTTAATTTATAACACTTGTTATAAATCATGTCTTCAGTCCGTTTGAGTCTCGTAGGTTCTGGTTCTCTGACTTCTGTCCTGAGTTGGCTCAGCGAACTGCCTGATATGCCTTGGACGTTAGAGAAAGAGGGAGATGCTTATTATATCTCAAGTACAACCAGAGAATCTACTCAGCAACAATCTTCTTACTCCTTAGATCAGCTCCTTAAACGAGTGGAGAAATGTGGCTACTCTTGTCCTATACAAGAGTCGACTTCTTTGAGAGAATATTGGTGGAGATCGGTTTCCTGAACGAAATAGAAACAATAATTTCATTACTCGTAAGTAATGAAATTTATACAATTAATGTAGCGAGTTTAGAGATTGGAACTACTTTGTGTTTTGTGGGATCTCCGAATTCTTTGATTAACTCATTATAGATCTTAATGTAGTCAGCTCTAGTTTCAATTATGTCTATATCACCTCCGAAATTGTTAGATAGTAACCAGATAAATCCACAACCGTATTTATCTTTGATTGAGACGCTTTCAGACTTGGGGAGTGGTTTTGAGATGAGATCTGAAATCACCAATCGAGGGTACTGTCTAGTTGAATTATTGATCCGAGTCCTCACGGCGAGTAAAGTAGGACGCTCTCGGGACTTATTCATAGCTGAAGTGATGTCGTGTTGACCGGAAGAAAACCACCAATTCATGATATTATCTCCTAGATTTTTGGACTCTCGAACTCGAAGTTCTTCAAAATACAAATCGGGTAAAATCTGTAAGTGGATCATATCTCCAGACTTAATTTGCTCGATGATGATTTGGCGATCGGGATAACATTTCCAAGCATAAGGATAATCAGTGATGGTAATCATTGGTCTTTTTCTGTCAATCAATCCCCAGTATAACACGGCGCGATGAAGATCGTACCTAGGGATCTCAACTTCAACTCCCTTTAATTTAGATAACACAATATTACCACTCTCAATACGCCGTCTTAGAGACATATCGTTATGTTCGCGGAACCACCTAATGAATGCTGGTGACATCAATGAATCATCGAACAAAGATTTGAGATAAGGACGAGTTGGTTCAAACTCGGGATAATCATCATTGATATCTAGAATAGCATCACAAATATCAGATGCTATCTTACGACTGACAAGATGTTTACACACGATGTATCTTTCAGTATTAATGGGTCTAGAACTAATAGGTTTGAACATGTACACTTCTTTGAATGCTAATGTTAGCAAAGCTACTAATTGAGCTGAAGCGGAAGTATGGGTGTTGAAGATCTTAAGCACGAAGTGACCACCCACACCAAGAATACCTAGAGCTGTAGCTATTTGACACATTACGAGACGAACCGAATAGATTTCTTTAAGTTGAGTCGATATATCAAACCCGCCGTCAGCAGTACATAAATTCACTCCATCTGGTTGTTTCTCTAGAACATAATCAATAAATGAATCTGATTGAGTGTATAAGTTACCACTACCATCGGAACCATATTGAACATCAAACCTGCCTTCAGCTTTATCAATTAATTCTTTGTTCCAGTTAAGAGCGTCATCATCGACTTTCAAAGAAATTCCATAACCTAAAGACATCGGTCGTCTATCCATGATGTATTGAGTAAAAGCACCCGGAGCAGCGGCAATATCGGCAAATGTGAACACTCTTTTGATCTGATTACCAGCCCCGACAAGAGTCCCGAACCCGTCGTCAGAATACGCACTGAGAGATAATTCACCCGTTTTCTCAAAATGTTGACGATATCCTGTTACGTCGAAAATGGCGTCGACATTACCTAATTTTACAGCGGCTCTATTCATATACTTAAGTCTCTTTAGACCTTCAAACGGATTGTCGTCGTGGATGTTCACCGACTTCTTCGGATCAATAAATCTTTCCATCTCATCTTGGATCTTAGTCTGTTCGGCTAATAATTTGGGATCAGCATAAGTATTTTCGGGCGTGGTGGAAGTGTCATATTGAGGACTGAAATTGGGTAATTCAGTTAAGCCTCTGGGCGCCGATTCTGGGAACTTGACATCAGGACCGCCGATCAAACTTATGGTAGGATCCATTTTAGATACTCGTTACATCAAAGCTTGGTCATTTTCTTCAGATGACATTGAACCTCTTGAGACCTGAAATTATTATAATCACCAGACACCCGACACCGAAGATAGCAACAGCTGAGATGACAAATTTAGCCGGGATACCCATTTTTCGGACGCATCGTCTGAAAATACTTAATCATTTTCGTCATCTATCCTCCTCTCTTTAAATGAAGAGTCGAGGCTGAACCCTGGAGTTCCGAAGTTTGAGACAAAGTTGAGATCTTCTTGAGCTTTGAGTAATTGGTTTGCTTTATCATTCATTACTTTCAAGACTTTGTCAAACCGTTCTTTGTACTCGATCATCTTTCTTAATTTATAACCAATACCAACTCCTATAATTAACCCCGAAAATAGAGTTAATTGTATATAATTGACTTGATCTAATAATGACATCAATAGCAAGTCTAGTGTTAGCCCTTCAAGCCTTCGGGATGTCATCGTAAATATTTTGTCTAATCTGATCTTGCGTCAGAGACTCATTTCTTTAAAATAAAAAGATGTCACAGTCAATCGTAGAAAAGCTTAATCAGACCAAGCTTTACTATTCACAGCAAGACGTGGCAAATACTGTAAGTAAAGAGACTAAAGATCAATTAGATCGTGAAGCACAACTCATCAAATCTGGTAGCTATGTGAGCCGTGTAAATGCTACTTATGGAAGTGAAGGGATTGCCTCTCTGAATGAAGCTAGTGTTGTAAGTTCAGTGAAAAATAAGTATTATGATCCCAATGTCATGACGGCTACAAGTAGGATCCTTGAAACTATATTCTATGGAGTTCCATATTCTGATGTATCTGTTCAGAATTTGTTGATCCGAAGATGGATTAAGAATGCTAAGAAGATTGGAGTTGAGTCTGCATTTGGAGATGTGTTCTTGACTCAATTCGGAACATCTCAAGGCGCATTCGTGGTTAAGACTTCAAAATCGCCTGATGACAAGGGTTTGGTTCATGAACTTTTTGTCGGCTTGTACGGCACTAATCAACTCAGAACCGAGCTTCCCAATTTTGCTTATGTTTTTGGGGGATTTGATTGTAGCCCTGCTTTCTTTAGCTCAAAGACCGAACCAGCTTCAGTGTGTTCAATCAATGATTCGAATAAATTTGTTAAGTACGTGGTCTACGAGAATATCATGCCAAGTGAATCTATGAGTGAATATTGTGGTAGGTGTTCAAGTGATGAATTCTACGCTAAATATCTCCAGATCCTTCTGGCGTTGAACCGGGCTAACCAGATTTGCGATTATACTAATTATGATCTTCATTCTCAAAATGTGTTGATCCGGACAGTTAACACTAAGAGATTATCACTTCCTTATATCTTTGAGGGTGAGAAACTTTATATCAATGATGATGCGATTGCTACTATCATTGATAATGGCAGAGCTCATATTAAAGTTAATGGTACAAATTATGGTTATCGCGGAGCTTACTCTTATGGAGTTGATCCAAACAAATCTAATCCTATTCATGATGCTTATAAATTATTGTGTTGGAGTCTATTTGACATGAAGGCTAAGAATAATACTAAGACATTTAATGAGGTTAGTAAGTTGTTGAAGTATTTTAACCAGACAGAATCAGCACTCCAAATACTACAAGCTCAGCAACGTACTACTTTCTCATTACCTCTTGACGTTACTGGCGGTGTAGTCGAGTTTATTAAATGGATTCGAGTTAATTATAAACCGAAGTGTCTCACAACAAACATTGAGATGAATAGACAAGTTTATGGCTGTAACACCAAGTTAGGAGGACAAGATAAATGTCAAGACTTAGGTTATCATCTGGATCAATTTAGTGTAGCCAGATCAGAATTAAACTCTCCAGTGGATTTCTTCTTATTGGATAGAGAATTTAGTTCTAGACCTGTACAATTAGAACAACTCAGGAGAACGTATCAAGATAAGGCTAAAGCTCAATTAATCAAATATGTGAATCAAGATTACACCATGGCTAAGATTAAGTATGAGAAAGCGCTCGGACTAATTAACGGTAAACTTAACGCTTCGATTGTGGAAGGGAGAAAGAATTCATTCGTTGGTAAAGTGGCAGTGGATCAATATAAAGTTTATAGAAGTTATGTCGAGAGGTATGCTCAGATAATTGAAGGTAGACAAGATTTTGAATTTACTACAGCTGTGATTAAGTATGTGAGTAAGATTTACGGTTTGATTGACATTTATAACGAAGTCGTATTGACAGAACAAAAGATTAATACTTCAGCCTCAAACTTCTTGATGGTTGCAGCGGATTCACTCAAACAAGACATTCAATATTTCAGACAACTCATCACGACAAATTTCAACGACATCAAAGAATCGCTCAATAAACAACCTGAATTAAGTTGGTATTTTGAATCTTTACCCAAGTACGACTACTTGATTTAATTTCTAAGCATGCTAAAACATGGTTGGACAAAACAACACTCCGTTATATATAATTACAGGAGTTCTTATATTAATATTGCTCGTAATATTAATATTTGTGTTCATTGGAGGAACTGCCGGATGTGCCAAAGATTCTGATTGCGGCACGGGATCTTGTTATCGAGGCTCTTGTATCGATCTAGCTCCGGTGATTGTTGATACTAGGAAATGTGTCTCAAATAGTCAATGTAATTTTGGAGAATATTGTTCTGGAGGTGTTTGTCTGGTTAAACCGTGTCAAGTGTTAAGTGATTGTCCGAGTGGTACTTTTTGTGATGGTAACGTTTGTACTTCTAGTAAAGTCGGTTGTAAATCAGATACTGATATGACACCAGGTTGTCAAGCTCAAGATCCATGTTCTACTTCAGCTCAGTGTGGTAATGGAATGTTATGTTTTCAAGGTGTATGTCAACTCCCGGGACTTAATGGTCAAGCTTGTTTGAGTAATGCTGATTGTATATTAGGTAGTTGTGCCAATTTTCAATGTTTAGTAGTTGCCGGAACTTGCACTAGTAATGCTCAATGTGGTATAGAGAGATGTAGTTTAGGTATCTGTGTTCCCAAGAAAGGTTTAGGTGAGACTTGTACTGATAATACTGATTGTAATAGTAGTTATTGCTCAAACCAGAATGTATGTGTATCTTTTGCTCAATCTCTAGGCCAACCTTGTACAGTTGATTTATGTCAAGTTGGTCTTGATTGTGATTCTACTGGTGTATGTCAAACCGGACCTTTACCACAATTGGGTCAATCTTGTATTCAATTAAATGGATGTACTTATGGTAATTATTGTGGTTTGAGCTCGGTTTGTATGGCTAGATCAAATCCTCCATATTCATCACCTACTCTTAAGTATGATTTCTATTTTGGTGTAGCTGATTCAT